>Ga0209173_100111_pt1 | contig 91826 bp, 86 predicted proteins | sample SynthPrep_16_END_FD_187206 | JGI IMG/M metagenome (GOLD analysis project Ga0209173, IMG submission 187206) | Synthetic microbial communities from Ohio, USA - SynthPrep_16_END_DS12_MetaG (SPAdes) (version 2) | ecosystem: Engineered > Bioreactor > Aerobic > Activated sludge | place: USA: Ohio...
TCACACCAATCTCAAAGAATGATGAAGATCAAAATGTGGGAGCGGGCTTGCTCGCGAATGCGGTGTGCCAGTCACTGCATCTGGCGACTGATACACCGCATTCGCGAGCAAGCCCGCTCCCACATTTTGGATTTGCTGTGTTCTTGAGAGCGGGTTACTCCAGGTTACGCGCCGAATTGCTCAACGCCCTTGAGCACTGCAACAACGCCGGCGCCAACTGCTTCTCTGCATCCGCCCGGCTCCAGCGACTGGTCGGCGCCACCACATGCACCGCTGCCACCGGCCGACCGTTCGCCCCCAGCACCGGCGCGCCGATGGTCATGTCCCCCAGGAACAGTTCCTGGCCATTCACCGCATAGCCTTGCTCGCGCACCTGCTGCAACGACTCCATGATCCTGTCGACCTCAGTCAACGTCTGGCTGGTGTGCGCCACCCGCTGGCTGTGCTCGATCAACGCCAGCGCCTCATCCTGCGGCAACGCACTCAGATACGCGCGCCCCGACGCCGTGCAATACATCGGCACCCGCGAGCCAATCGGCATGTGTACCGGCACGAAGCCGGAGCTGACAAACCGCGCGATATACGTCATGTCGTAACCCGCAGGCTCGGTCAGGCACGAGGTTTCTCCCGTCAGGCGGGTCAATTCCGAGAGGAACGGGTTAGCCACTTCAATCAGCGAATGCGCATCCAGATAACTGAAGCCCAACTCCAGCACCCGTGGTGTGAGTTGGTAATGACGGGTGCGCGAGTGTTTCCGAAGGTAACCCAGGCTCTCGAGGGTAAACACCATGCGCTGGGCCGAGCTTTTGGTCATGCCGGCGGCCTCGGCCACCTCTGCAAGGCTCATGCTGCGGCGCTGGGCGCTGAATGCCTTGAGCACCGACAGGCCTTTTTCCAGGGATTGGTTGTGCAAGCTGTTGCGTTCTTCGGACATGGCGAACTCGCGGTCAGGTCGATCAAGCGTGGCGATATTTCTACACGAAATCGCGAAATTCGACCACTAAAAATCGCATACCGATACGAATGGTTCATTTTGTTCAATTTCCATAGCGTAAAACGATTTTATTTAATCGAAATGGCACAGAGCTTGCGGTTTGCTCGGTAACCGCTCGCGGTACTGACGATCCGTTTTCCTTCTGGAGCAACCCGATGAACAGTCTTTCGCCCTTGTTTCGCCGCCTCGCCTTCGGTCTTTGCGCCACCTTTTGCGTGGCCACCGTGCACGCCGCCGGTGCAGCCTCGTACAAAGTCGGTGCAACGGCCAGCGGTTCGCCGTTCACCTTCCTCGATATCAAGAGCAACAGCATCCAGGGCGTGATGGTCGACGTCGCCAACGCAGTGGGCAAGGCCGGTGGTTTCACCAGCGAAATCGAGCAGACCAACTTTGCCGCGCTGATCCCGTCCCTCACCTCGGGCAAGCTCGACTTCATCGCCGCCGGCATGCTCAAGACCCCGGAGCGTGCCCAGGTGGTGGACTTCAGCGCGCCGGTGTACGCCTACGGTGAAGGGCTGATCGTGAGTGCCGACGACAACGCGACCTATACCGACCTCAGCTCCTTGAAGGACCAGGTAGTGGGTGTACAAGCCGGCACGATCTTCTACGACATGCTCAACAAGCTGGGGATCTTCAAGGAAATCCGCACCTACGACTCCATCGGCGAAATGGTCCGCGACCTGAGCCTGGGCCGCATCAAGGCCGCAGTGGGTGACCAGCCGGTGGTGGCGTACCAGATCCGCCAGAAGCTGTTCAAGGGCGTGAAGCTCGCCGCCGACTACAAGCCGGTGAACGTCGGCGAGGTGTGCCTGGTGGTGCGCAAAGGCGACAGCGAAACCCTCGAACGCCTGAACCAGGCCATCGCCAGCATCAAGGCCGACGGCACCCTGGACGCGATCCTGAAGAAGTGGGGGCTTGATGCCCAGGTGCAGCCATGAACCCGGCTGAATTCCTGCAAAACGCCCAGGACTTCCTGCCGATCCTGCTGCAAGGCGCCTGGGTGACGATCCAGATCACCGTGCTGTCGTTCCTGCTCAGCAGCGCGATCGGCCTGGTGCTGGCGCTGCTCAAGCTGTCGCCGATCAAGGCGCTGTCGTGGGCGGCGAGCACCGTGATCAATGTGATTCGCGGCCTGCCGATCATCGTGCAGCTGTTCTACATCTACTTCGTGTTGCCGGACATGGGCGTGCACCTCAGTGCATTCCAGGCGGGTGTGATCGGCATGGGCATCGCCTACTCGGCGTACCAGGCGGAGAACTTCCGTACCGGCATCATCGCCGTCGAACAGGGCCAGCGTGAAGCCGCCGAAGCCCTGGGCATGCGCTCGGTGCTGATGATGCGCCGGGTAATCCTGCCCCAGGCGTTTCGCATCGCCTTGCCGCCCTACGGCAACACCCTGGTGATGATGCTTAAGGACTCATCGCTGGTGTCGACCATCACCGTGGCCGAGATGACGCGCCAGGGCCAACTGATCGCCTCGTCCACCTTCCAGAACATGACCGTCTACACCCTGGTCGCCCTGCTCTACCTGCTGATGAGCCTGCCGCTGGTGTATGGCCTGCGCCGCATGGAACAGCACCTGGGCCGGAGGAAAAAAGCATGATCGAGATTCGCCAACTGCAAAAGCACTACGGCACCCATCGCGTGCTGCACGGCGTCGACCTGGACGTGGCCAAGGGCGAAGTGGTGTGCCTGATCGGCCCGTCCGGCTCGGGCAAATCCACCTTGCTGCGCTGCATCAACGCCCTGGAAGCCTACGATGGCGGCACCATCAACGTGTTCGGCGAAACCGTGCAACGTGGCAGCAAGACCGTACACGCCCTGCGCAGCCGCATGGGCATGGTGTTCCAGCGCTTCAACCTGTTCCCCCATCGCACCGTGCTGGAAAACGTGATGGAAGGCCCGGTGTACGTCAAGGGCGAACCGCTGCAACAGGCCCGGGAAGAAGCCTTGGCGCTGCTGGATAAAGTCGGCCTGTCGGCCAAGGCCGATGCCTACCCGGAACAACTCTCCGGCGGCCAGCAACAGCGGGTGGCCATCGCCCGCGCACTGGCGATGAAACCCGACGCCATGCTGTTCGACGAACCCACTTCGGCCCTCGACCCGGAACTGGTGGGCGATGTGCTGGAGGTCATGCGCACCCTCGCGGACGAAGGCATGACCATGATCGTGGTGACCCACGAAATGGGCTTTGCCCGGGAAGTGGCCGACCGCGTGTGCTTCCTGCACGGCGGCTACATCGTGGAAAGCGGGCCGGCCGAGCAGGTGCTGGGGAACCCGCAACAACCGCGCACCCAGGACTTCCTGCGCCGCGTGCTGCACCCGACGGCCAATACCCGGAGCCTGTCATGAAGTCACTCTGGGCCGCGACGGCGCCCGCTGCACCGCCGACACCCGCGCTGGCTGAGTCATTGAAGGTGGACGTGGCCATCGTCGGCGCCGGGTATACCGGTTTGTCCACGGCGCTGCACCTGGCGGAGCGCGGCGTCAGCGTGTGCGTGCTGGAGGCCAACGAACCTGGCTGGGGCGCGTCGGGGCGCAATGGCGGGCAGGTCAACCCGACACTCAAATACGACCCGGATCAACTGGTGCAGATGTACGGTGCCGAGCGCGCCGAGCCACTGATCAACACCGTGTCCAACTCGGCAGACCTGGTGTTCAACCTGATCGAGCGCCATGGCATTGACTGTGCGCCCACACGCAAGGGCTGGATGCAGGTTTCCTATTCCGAAAAAGGCGTGGCGGGCCTGCACGCCCGGGCCGAACAGTGGGCGCGTCGCGGGGTGCCGGTGCAGCGCCTGGATGCCGGCGCGGTGTCCGCCCGCATGGGCAGCCAGGCGTTTGCCGGTGGCTGGCTGGACGGTCGCGCGGGCGCCATCCAACCCTTGGCCTATGCTCGGGGCCTGGTGCGTGCAGCCCAGGCGGCGGGCGTGCGCATTCATGGGCAGAGCGCAGTGACCGCGATGCAACAGGCGGGCGCGGGCTGGAAGTTGCAGACCGCGAGCGGCGCGCAGGTGTCGGCCGGCCAGGTGGTACTGGCCACCAACGGCTACAGCGGCGACTTGTGGCCAGGCATGGCCCAGAGTGTGCTGGCGGCCAACAGTTTTATCGTCGCCACCCGGCCCTTGAGCGGGCCTGGGGCCGAGAGCATTTTGCCGGGGCAGGAAACCGTCTCAACCGCACAGCGCCTGTTGCTTTACTTTCGCAAGGATGCCCATGGCCGCCTGCTGATGGGCGGGCGCGGGTTGTTCGAAGATCCCACCGGGCCCGCGGATTTTGCGCACCTGGAGCGCTCGCTGGCACTGTTGTTTCCCCAGCTGGGCAAGCTGGACTTCGAGTACCGCTGGGCGGGCCGGATCGCGATCACCCGGGACTTTATGCCCCACGTCCACGAGCCCGCACCCGGCCTGACCCTGGCATTGGGCTGTAACGGACGCGGGATCGCCTTGTGCACCAGCCTCGGCCAGCAATTGGCCGGACGCCTGTGTGACAGCCGCTCCGACTTCGCTTACCCGGTAACGCCTTTGCAGCGGTTGCCACTGCATGGCTTGCAACGCTTCTACATCGGCGCGGGCGTGGCGTGGTACAGCCTGCTGGATCGCCTCTCCCTGTAGGAGCGAGCTTGCTCGCGAAAAAACCGAAGGCGCCGCGTGTCCTCAGGAGACCGGCGCCTTCGTCAAAGCTCGCAGACCTTTCCCTCATCACTGAAGAAATAGATATTTTCATGCTTGTAGCCCCAGCGACCGCCTCGCTCGCGAGCATGCGGCTCGAAGGTAAAGCACGTCACCTCCTCCAGGCGCCGATGATTGCCCGCCTCGATGTAGAGCCTTTGGTCACGCTGCTCGCAGATGCTGTGGCCGACGTTGCCGGCGAAATCGAGGTTCTCGAAACCCTCGGATGCGATCAGGTCATTGGCGAACGCGTGGAGATCGTTGAACGTGGTTTCAGGCCGGGCGAATGTGCGCATCATCGCGTGTAGCAGGTGCTCGACTTCATAACCCCTGCTGAACTCGGCCCCCACCGGCACCGCCCGGCACACGCCCTCCTCCACATAGAAAGAGCGGGCACAGTCGCCCCACACATTGCCTGCTCTCGGGCTCAAATCCACCGTGATCAGATTGTGTAAACCAACGGCTTCATCACTGGGCCGATAGTCGCGTCCCGACACCGAAAGCGCACTGCGCGAACCCAGCAATACAAAGGCCGGGCAGTCGTAATACCAGGTCTGCGGATAGCCGGAATACGCGAGCATCTGCGTCGCCATTTCGGCGATGGAGGCTTCGGTGGACTGTGGCGTGATCCGCGTAACGAGCTGCTGCAGCACCGACTTGGCGGCGGCCTGGACCACGCGATTAGGCAACATGGATTGTCTCTGACTGATGAGGGATTGCGTCGATGGTAGCAGCACTCTCCTCGACAGGGAGACGCACTCGGATTTTAAGCTCGTTCCCACGCTCCGCGTGGGAATGCCTACGGTGACGCTCCGCGTCACAAAGGCAGACGCAGAGCGTCCAGGGCAGCGCTCCCACGCAGAGCGTGGGAGCGATCAATAGCCGGAGCACCGACTTGGCGGTGGCCTGGACCACACGATTGTGCAACATGGACCGTCTCTGACTGAGGGAGACATGCTCGGATTTTTCCGACAACTGTTTCAGGTTGTCGGTCGGACCCGGGCTGACTAACCTCCCGCAGTCGCTGCCAATTCAGCGACCGGATTTGACCGTCCGACCAATCGACGACTGCAACGCCCACACCTATTCCAGGCGTTTTTTTTATGCCTGAGGTATCGTGTCGCGGCGGCTGTGCGCGGGATACCTTCGGGTATGCCGGGTTCGTTGATAACCGGTCGGTCAACCCGCGTACAGCTGCCACCCTCCTCGTTTGACCGCGAACGGTGGTGGCTCCACTTATCGACGGAGCTTCACCATGATTAAAGACAGCCCCAATCCCCCACCGCACACCGACCGGCTTCAAGAAGCCGCTTACCGCGCCATTCACCACTATCTGAAACCTGACGCCCAACCCCAACCGCCTGAACCCACCGAGCTACCGTTCGATGGATTATTTACCGTGCGTACGGACCTGGACACGGAAACCTTGCTGGCCAATGCCTCGCAAGACCTGGCGTCGATCAATGTCATCGCCGCTCACCTGGCCTTCGAAGTCGATGGTACCCAGCGCAACGTGGCGCTGGGCATTTGCCGGATGCTGGAAGGTGTGCAGATGCTGGTCGACAAAGCGCTGGATCGATGCGCGCAAACCAGCCCGCGCTGAGCTCGTTCCCACGCTCCGCGTGGGAATGCAGACTGTGACGCTCCGCGTCACAAAGGCAGACGCAGAGCGTCCAGGGCAGCGCTCCCACGCAGAGCGTGGGAGCGATCAAGTCTCTTCAAAAAACCGACCATCCGATACGCTCGCTCAACAACTCCAACGCCTTCATCCCCGCCAGCGAATTCCCTGCCGCATTCAACTCCGGCGACCACACGCACACCGTAAACTGCCCCGGCACCACCGCGAGAATCCCGCCGCCTACCCCGCTCTTGCCCGGCAAGCCAACGCGATACGCAAAATTCCCCGCCTCGTCATACAGCCCGCTGGTGGCCATGATCGAGTTCACTTGCTTGGTCTGGCGCGCCGTCAGAATCTGCTCGCCGCTGTGGGTGCACACCCCCTCATTCGCCAGGAAGCAAAATGCCTTGGCCAGGTCCAGGCAGCTCATCTGCAACGCGCAGTAGTTGAAGTAGCTGTGCAGCACTGCATCCACGTCATTGTGGAAGTTGCCGAAGGACTTCATCAGGTACGCCATGGCCGCATTGCGCGCACCGTGCTGGGCTTCGGATTCGGCCACCACGCTGTTAACCAGGATCTGCGGGTTGCCCGACAGCCGCCGCACAAAATCACGCATGGACAAAATAGGCACGGCAAAGCGCGATTGGTTGATGTCGCAGATCACCAGCGCACCGGCGTTGATAAACGGGTTACGTGGCCGCCCACGCTCGAACTCCAGCTGCACCATGGAGTTGAACGGTTGCCCCGAAGGTTCGTGGCCCAGGCGTTCCCAGATGCTCTCGCCGCCATGGTCGATGGCCTGCACCAGGCTGAATACCTTGGAGATGCTCTGTACGGAGAACAAGGTGTGAGCATCACCCGCGCAGTAGGACGAGCCATCATTGCCATACACGGCAATGCCCAGTTGCTGGGCCGGCACGTCGGCGAGCGCGGGGATGTAGTCGGCGACCTTGCCGAGGCCGATCAGTGGACGGACTTCGTCGAGGATCGACTCCAACAGGGCCTGCATGTTGTGTTCTGGCATGGTTTGGAAAATAGTGATTGGCGGGCGCGGAGGATACCTGAAACGCCGGATCCAGGCAGGCTGCTGGTGCAAAGATGGACGCTGCGCAGGCCGTGCTATATCTTCGGGCCGCCGCCGGCTCAGGCGAAAAACATGAAGGAGTGAAACGTTGAAGAAGCAGGACGCCTTGAGAGGACGAAGCTTTGCGGTGCTGATGGGCATTGCGTTTATCGCCGTGGACCAGTTGATCAAACTGCTGGCGCTGTTTTCGCTTCAAGCCACAACGTTCCGGTTCGGTTCAAGCCCGGTCAACATGGCCTTGGAGCTGAGCTTGAACCCGGGTGCGTTCCTCAGCTTGGGCGCTAGCCTGCCAACCCAGGTCAAGCAACTGATCTTTATCGTCGGCGTGGCCGCGGTGGTGTGCTGGGCGGGTTATTGGGCCTGGACGAACTGGAACCATTCCCTGCGCAAGGCCGCACCACTTTTCCTGATTGCCCTGGGCGGCGCCGGGAACCTGATTGACCGGGTCTTTCGCGACGGCCATGTCGTCGATTATCTGGTGGTGAATGTCGGCCCGCTGCATACGGGTGTGTTCAATCTCGCCGATATCGCGATCACTCTGGGTGCGTTGTTGCTGATGCTGGATCTGTTCAAGAGCCCCGGTAAACCCTGAGTTCCACACCAGCCAACAACACGCTCAAACAGGCAAAGAGAATCAGTGTGGGAGCTGGCTTGCCTGCGATGCAGACACCTCGATGTATCAGTTGCACCGAGGCGATGCTATCGCAGGCAAGCCAGCTCCCACCTTTGATTTTGGCTGGCCTGACATCGTACTCAGTCAGCCCGCCACCCGCTCCCGCCCCTTGAACGCCAGCGAAAAACAAAAAAAGATCACCAGCGCAAACCCCGCCGGAAACAACCAGATGCTGCGCCAGTCATGGCTGCCACCCGCCGCCACATAGTGGTCGGTCACCTGCCCCGCCACCCAGAACCCAATCAACATGCCCACACCGTACGTGGCCAGGGTAATCAGCCCCTGCGCCGAACTCCTGAAGCGCTCCGGCGCTTTCGCGTCGGTGTAGATCTGCCCCGAGACAAAGAAGAAGTCATAGCAGATGCCATGCAGCGCAATCCCGGTAAACAGCATGAAGGCCAGCTCGCCATTATTGCCGTAGGCGAACAGCGCATAGCGCAGCGCCCACGCCAGCATGCCCACCAACAGCGCGACCTTGATGCCAAAACGCTGGATGAACAGCGGCAATAGCAGCATGAACAGCACCTCGGACACTTGCCCAATGGCCATTTTTGCCGTGGGGTTGGTCACGCCGATTTCCGCGAGAAACGGGTTGGCGTTCTGGTAGTAGAACGCCAGGGGAATGCAGATCAGGATCGAGGCGATGAAGAACACCAGGTAGCTGCGATCCTTGAGCAACCCCAGCGCATCCAGCCCGAGCAGTTGCTTGATATCACCCTTGCCCGCCTCGGCTTTCAAGGGCGCGGTACGCGGCAAGGTGAAGCTGTAGAAACCCAGCACCACTGACGCGATGGCAGACATCAGGAAGGTGTTGCGCAACGCGCCCGTGGTGATCGACTGCTGCGAATCCCAGGCGAACACAAAGCTGATCACCAGCCCCGCAACAATCCAGCCCAGGGTGCCCCACACACGGATGCGCGAAAACTCCTGGGCCGGGTCGCTCATTTGCCGGAAGGCCACCGAGTTCACCAGTGCCAGGGTCGGCATGTAGATGACCATGTATGCCAGCACGTAGGGATAAAAGCCGACGAAGTCCGGCGCGCGGTACAGCTGGTACAGCAGCACCGCGCCGATCAGGTGCAGCACCGCCAGGATGCGCTCGGCGTTGAAGTAGCGGTCGGCGATCAGGCCGATGATAAACGGGGCGATGATCGCCCCCCACGACTGGGTGGAAAACGCCATGCCGATCTGCCCGCCGCTGGCCCCCAGGTTGCTGGCGAGGAAGGTGCCGAGGGTGACGAACCAGCCGCCCCAGATGAAGAATTGCAGGAACATCATGACGCTCAGTCGCGCTTTCATTGTGGTCACCGTTTTATTGTTATTTTGAGTCAGAAGCGCTGTTCAGGCGTCGGGCAGGCCCAGCAGCCGTCGGTTGGATTGCTCGTCGGATGTCACGCCGGCGAAGTCATCGAATGCCTTGCTGGTCTTGCGGATCATGTGCTGGCGGATGAACTCCGCCCCTTCTGCCGCGCCTTGTTGCGCGTCCTTCAGGCAGCACTCCCACTCCAGCACGGCCCAACCGTTGAAGTCGTATTGTGTGAGCTTGCTGAAGATCGATTTGAAGTCGATCTGACCATCGCCCAATGAGCGAAAACGGCCAGGGCGGTCGACCCATCCTTGGTAGCCGCCATACACGCCGGAGCGCGCGTCGGGGCGAAACTCGGCGTCCTTGACGTGGAACATGCGAATGCGCGCGTGGTAGCGGTCGATGAAGCCCAGGTAGTCCATTTGCTGCAGCAGCAGGTGGCTGGGGTCGTAGAGAATGTTGGCCCGGGGATGGTGGTCGACGGCTTCGAGGAAGCGCTCGAAAGAGGCGCCGTCGTGAAGGTCTTCGCCGGGGTGGATTTCGTAGCACAGGTCGACGCCGGCCGCCTCGAAGCAATCGAGAATCGGCAGCCAGCGCTTGGCCAACTCGGCAAAGCCTTGCTCTACCAGGCCGCTGGGGCGTTGTGGCCAGGGGTAGATGTACGGCCAGAGCAGCGCGCCGGAGAAGGTCGCGTGGGCCGTCAAGCCAAGGCGCTGGCTGGCGCGGGCGGCGAGTTTCAATTGGTCGATCGCCCACTCGGTCCGTGCCTGGGGCTGGCCGCGCAGATGGGCCGGGGCGAAGTCGTCGAACAGCGTGTCGAATGCCGGGTGCACGGCCACAAGTTGGCCCTGCAGGTGGGTCGATAGCTCGCTGATTTCGACGCCGGCATGGGCGCAGGTCGCCTTGAGTTCATCGCAGTAGGCCTGGCTTTCTGCAGCGCGGGCCAGGTCAATGTAGCGGGTGCCGAGTGTGGGCAACTGGATCGCCTTGTAGCCCTGGGACGCCGCCCATTGGGCGATGTTGGCCAGGGTGTCGAAAGGCGCTTCGTCCGAGATGAACTGGGCGAGAAAAATGCCTGGGCCGCGCATGTCTGTAGTCTCCTTCATGGGTGGTTCGCCAGGGTGGTCCACTTCGCCTCGCCGCGATGGTTGGCGATCACGGCTTCGATAAAGGCCATGCCGCGCACGCCGACTTCGATGCCGGGTACGCCAACGGCCTCGGTGCCCTGGCGAATGGCCTTGGCGAAGTCGCGGTAGAGGTTGGCCATGGCTTCCAGGTAACCCTCGGGATGCCCGGCGGGCAGGCGCATGCGCTGCAATGCCGCGTCGCACAGCCAGGGCTGGCCGACGCCGGAACGCAGGACGCGCAGCGGTTGGTCGAGGGAACGATGGATCAGACTGGCGGGTTCTTCCTGGCGCCATTCCAGGCCGCCCTTGTCGCCATAAAGGCGGATCTTCAGCGGGTTCTCTTCACCGGCACACACTTGGCTGGCGATCAGCACGCCGCTCGCGCCGGAGGCCATCTTGAACAGCATGGCGGCATCGTCATCCAGTTGCCGGCCGGGTACATGGATGCCCAAGTTCGCGCAAAGCTGTTCGATCGGTTGGTCGGCGATGAACTCGGCCAGGGAAAAGGCGTGGGTGCCGATGTCGCCGATGCAGCCGCCCAGTCCCGAGAGTTCGGGCCGGCTGCGCCAGTCCGCCTGTTTGTTGCCCTGCCCGGCCACGTCCTGGCTGAGCCAGCCTTGTGGGTACTCGACGATCACTTTGCGCAACGCGCCGATCACGCCATTGCGCACCATGTCGCGGGCCTGCCACACCATCGGGTAACCCAGGTAGGTGTGTGCCAGCCCATAAAGCCCGGAACTGTTTTTGACAACGTCTGCCAGCGCCTGCACTTCAGCAAGATTGAGCGCGGCCGGCTTCTCGCTGAACACGTGGAAGCCCGCCTGCAGCGCCTGGGTCGCAATCGGTGCATGCAGATGATTGGGGGTGACGATCACCAGCAGCTGCATGCGCTGCTCGGCCGGGAGCGCCTGTTCGGCGGCGAGCATCTGCTGCCATTCGCTGTAACAGCGGGACGCGGGCAGGCCCAGCGCATTGCCGGTGCTCCGGTTGTTCTCGGGCTCACGGCTGAAGGCACCGCACACCAGTTCATAACACCCATCCAGCCCCGCCGCCTGGCGGTGAGCCTGGCCGATGAAGGCGCCTTCGCCGCCGCCAACAAAGCCCATTCTTATTTTTTGCACAGCAACCGTCATCGCAAGTCTTCTCTTTATGGGCAATTACCGATCATGATGTAACCGGTTACATCGTGCCGGAAATTTAGGCCTGGTTGCTCGCGGTGTCAAACCCCGACTGCGGTAAACTTGCAGGCTGCTGTTCTGATAACGAGGTGGTCTTGTCCAATATTCGTGAAGTCGCCCGCCTGGCCGGGGTCTCGGTGGCCACCGTGTCCAGGACCCTGGCCAGCCCTGAACGCGTGTTGCCCGAGACCCGCGACAAGGTCAACGCCGCCGTGGAACAGACCGGCTACCGGCCGAACCGCATGGCGGTGCAATTCCGTTCGCGGCGCACCGGCAACCTGGTGATCCTGGTGCCGGCGATTGCCAACACGTTTTTCGCCCGGGTCATCAGCGGTGCACAGCAAGCGGCGCAGGCATCGGGTTATCGGTTGCTGTTGTGCGACACTCGGGGCCAGGCAGAAATCGAAAAACAGTTCGCCGAACTGGTCCACGCCCATCAGGCCGACGGTGTGATTCAGTTGCGGGCCTCAGACCCGTTCAGCGACTGCAGCGACTCACCGCCACTGGTGAACGCCTGCGAGGTGATCCAGGACGGTCGCCACCCCACCATCAGCCTCGACAACCGTGGCGCCGCCCGGGCCATGACCCAGCACTTGATCGACCTCGGTCACCGCCGCATCGGCTTGATCAAAGGCCCGAAAAGCAGCCCACTGACCCGTGACCGCGTGGCCGGTTATGAAGATGCCTTGCTCGCGGCGGGCATCCCCCGCGACCCGGCGCTTATCTGCCACGGCGACTTCACCCTGCACGCCGGTTTCGAGGGCGCAGGCAACATGCTCGCCCTGCCCGAGCGGCCCACTGCGCTGTTCTGCGAGAACGACGAAATGGCCATCGGCGCCTTGAAGCGCATCAAGCAACAGGGCCTGCGCGTGCCCCAGGATATTTCCCTGGTGGGGTTTGATGACATCCCCTTCGCCGCCTACTGCGACCCGCCGCTGACCACCATTGCCCAGCCTGCCGAAATCTTCGGCCGCAAGGCGGTCGAGATGCTCATCGCACTGATCGAGAAAACGCCGCTGCCGGAGCGTCAGGTAGTGGTGCCATTCGAACTCACAGTACGCGGCAGCACGGCAGCGCCCCACACTCAATAGTGCGCCACATCCGACACCTGGGTATCCAGCACATCCCGCGCCAATGCCCAGGCCTGATCCGTGGATTCCACCACCAGCAACGGGTAGCCCCACGCCTTGCCGAACATCACGGCAAACGGCTTGAGCGCCAGGCGCTTGGCTGCGCTGGGCTCCACCTGGATCATGCCTTTGACGAAAGTACGCAGGGCCACCTTGTGCTTCTTCATCCAGATCGAGGCCTGTTTGCGCTCTTCGTGGGAGTGCTCGTGAGTGCTTTCATCCACGGCTTTCTCGTGCAGCAGGACGAAGGGTTCCTCGCGCTGCAACAAGGCCTCGAATGCGCCAAAGGTATCTTGCGGGGGGGTGTCGCTGGGGGCGTCAAACACGATTTTCACCACGGGGAATGTTGAACTGTCGAGTTGCATGGGAAGCTCCTTTAACGAGAATGTTTCTCATGATAGCCATGCCATCACTGGACGCCATTGCACAGAATGGCCAGAATGTTTCGCATTCCAGCCAAGACGCCGCGCCGCCATGTACAACCACCGTCTCGAAACCCGTGACCCCTTGCGCCCGGCCCTCGCCGATGCAATTCCCCGTGCGGTGGTTGCAGTGAGCGCCTCAAGCACCTCTGCGAGTTGGGAGCACGCACCGCACCAGCACCGCAAGGGCCAGTTGATGTACACGTTGCGCGGGGTGATTCATTGCGTCATCGAAGAAGGTATCTGGATCGTGCCCCCCCAGTGCGCGTTGTGGATTCCGGGCGGCCTTTCCCATGCCGCGCGCGGGTCGGGGGCAGCGGATGTCTACTGTCTGTTGGTCGATCCCGACGCTGCCGGCGCCCTGCCCCGGCAATGCTGCACCCTGGCGGTATCGCCGTTGTTACACGAATTGATCAGCAAGGCCGTCAGCTTCCCGCCGCTGTACGACACCGAGGGCGCCCAGGGCCGGTTGGTGGCCACGCTGCTGGACGAACTGGCACTGGCACCGGTGGAGGCCCTGCACCTGCCCATGCCCCGGGACACTCGGCTGCGGCGCCTGGCCGACAGTTTGCTGGCCAACCCCAGCGACAAGGCCACCCTCGGCGAATGGGCCGTACGCATCGGCATGAGCGAACGCAGCATGACGCGCTTGTTGCTGGAGGAGATCGGCCTGAGTTTCGGCCGCTGGCGCCGGCAGCTGCATGTGATCCTGTCACTGCAGCGTCTGGCGAAAGGCGAAAGTGTGCAGACGGTGGCGCTGGACCTCGGCTATGAAAACGCCAGCGGCTTTATCACCATGTTCCGCAAGGCCATCGGCCAACCGCCGGCGCGCTACCTGGCCGACCGCGCGAGCATACCCCAGCACACGACGCCCGCTATCGCCTTGCTGGATTATTATAAATAGTCACGTATAAGCATTTTTAGAGCTAAGGGACTAGAAGGCTTAAATCATTCCAGCCAAAAAAAATCAACCCGCCTAAAATACTTATCGCACACTAAAAAATTTGCACTAGCATATGAGTACTCCGGTCCACAAACCCGCTCTCAACATCCGCCTGAAATCCGCCTTACCCCCCGCAAATAAAGTGCCGAATGTTAAAATTTGTCACGTTTGGGCGTATTCAATTCGATTAACATCTAAACGCCTGCAGCGATTGAATTGACGGCCTCGCATGCCGGAAAAGGGAGCAACGTGATGCATTTTTCCAACGTCCTCGCTATTGCACGGACCCCATCGAAATCCGAGGACTTCAGCGAGCTTATAGTTCGTACTGTACCGAAAAATCTAAAAGTCGATACACGCTCCTACGGCCAACTAATCGGCCCCTATGAAAGCCATGGACATTACCGTGCCATCATCATAGAGATCGACACCCCCTCTGCCAGCACCCAAACGCTGGACATCATTAAAAAAACCAGATCGGAAAATCCTGGCAGCACCATTTTCCTGGTTGTCACCTTCGCCACTACACTAAGCAAAACCAAATATTATCTCGCAGGCGCCGATTACTGCATAAAGGTCGTCGAGAGCTCGCCCGAGAAAAAACTTGCCCTGTTTGCCGCGTTCCTCAGCGAGACATACTGGCTAAGTAATACTGATTTGCTACTCGATCAGGATCGCATGTGCATCTACGGGGGTGGCAAAAAGCTCGAAGTGTCCTTTGTCGAAATGAAAGTACTGGAAGCGCTCATTCATAATCGATTGCTCAGCCATGATGAAATCGCCGTGGTAATGGGGCTGAATCCCCGATTTTATGACTCAAGGGCCCTCGAAAAATCGATTAGCCGGTTACGTGGCAAAATAAAATCACATTACGGAAGCAATATAATTCAGAGCATTCGCGGTTACGGCTACAAACTAAGCAGAGGGCTGGCTTCGGTTAATCATATCCACCCCGTCAGGGAGCGGTCGAACCGTGAATAGCGGAACCTTATTACGTGAGGCGTCAGCCTGCTTCACCTTTTCGCGGCAAGCGATACTTGAACGAAGTTGCACGCTGTGGGGCAGTGAGATCCGCGTCCACGCCGAGCCTGCGCTCGACAGCCCGCGTGATGACGCCTGCCCGTTTTATTCCGAACAACTTAAAGACGCCTACAGCGAAGCCCTGCAACATGCCAGGCCGAGTTCATTTGCCCGCACAAGTAAACGTTTGCGCGCGGATAAAAGCCCGGGCCTCCACAAGTTTTTCCGAATTGAGCAATCGCTGTTGATGAATGAGGACCTGCTCAAGGAAATTATCGATACTTCACACACGCTGGAAAAAAACAGACAACAACTCATTGTCAGCGTTGAAAACACACTGGACACCCTTCCGGGCCCGCTGGAACGCCGGAGCATGATCCGTCAACTGTATAGCCTGAAAGACCAGAGCAACCTGAAGCTTGCCTATAACAATTACACATTAAATACAAAAAACACCGACCTGCTGATCGACTTGAGTCTTTATGACTATATAAAAATGCCTTTTCCAGACTCGGCCCTCAGGCTCAGTCTGAACACCCGCTCGGGCCTGTTCGACCGGCTTTACGACCAGATGCTGGGGCTGATGAGCACCACCCGGGTCTCCTTCATCGCCGACAACGTCGAGCACGCCGACAGCGCACTTCTCGCCAGACGCTTGCCTTTTGACTATTTTCAGGGCCCCTACTTCTCCCCTGCTGATAGTTTATGAACCCCCGTACTTTCCTGGAATCGGTGAATGCCATGAGTTCTCTCAAGAAACACACATTTACATCGACGTACCCGTCAATCGCACTGCACGATTTCACGCCAAATGTGGCATTTTTACATTACGACGTCGACAGCGGGCCGCTGATCGAAACCGTGGAAAAAACATCGGACGCTTCGACCAGTTCCTACGCCGTTACCAAAGAGCAGAATTTCAATCTGTGGCTCAGTAACTATGTCGCCGCCAAAAGACTTTACGAAGCCAGTAATCGGCTGACCCGACAACTTTACGACGCGTCAAAAAAACCTAACATCACGGCTCTAAAGTCAGACGTCACACACCCGGACCTGAATAACACCACCACGGAAACAGTTAACTCATCCTCTGCATTACGCGGCCCCGATGTCTGGCTACTTACCCAGCAAGATCGTGCGCTGGTGAAAGGTGGGCTACGCATTTCCTTGACCACTATTGAGTCGGCATTGATCAAGAAAATGTTGAACCATGAAGAACGTGTGGTCAGCAAGGAAGAACTTATCCGCAACATCGGACGTGAGCCCGACCTCTATCGCGGGCTTGAAATGTGCCTTAGCCGGTTGCAGGACAAGTTCAAGCGCGTGAATGATGGCGAACGTCTGTTCCGCGCGGTGCGTAACCGTGGCTACTGCCTGACACAAAAAATAAAAAGCCCGCTGAGCAGTCGCGCGAACGTCACAGAACAATAATTATTTCATAAAAATTACAATTCACCCTGCCTATTAGAACTCCATTCTATCTGCCATTTTATAACAACATGACCGCGTTATAAGTAGTCAGCCATTGCTCCCTGCAATTTATTACTATCAATACGCACGCCTACGCGTGCGCCTGCCATTTGATAGTCATTAAAACCACGCCTCGCTTTAACCTGCCAGCACGTGAGTGGATACCACAGGGAGCAGAAGTATGCTTAACAACAGAAGAATGCATCGTAACCTTACACCCAAAGGCCTGACCTTTTGGGGACAGTGGGCAATTGCCCTGAGTGTGGTCGTTGTACTTTTGTTTTCACTGGTACTTTTCAAGACCGGGCAATTGGAATCCCACTACCGGATATTGGCAGCCATTACAATACTGGCCTCTATACCGGCCTACATGTTATGTGACGTCTATAGCAAAAAAGATGACTTTTTTGTTGGGCTGGGACGATTATTCACCGGCTGGTTATTGACCCTGGGCATATTGTTCGCGGTCGGCATAGCCTGTAATGCCAGTTCGCTGTTTCCCTTCGAGATCCTGCTACTCTGGGCCGCTGTCAGCTATCCAATACTAGCCCTTTGCTACATTCCCATTCACAGTCTATCCAGGTACTACCACCGGCAACTACATGAGCGCCAGAAATCGCTGATTGTTGGTACGGGAAAAGTTGCAACCGACTTGGCCAATACTCTCGCCAGGCAAAAACGCTCCCCTCTGGTCGGTCTCGTAGGTCCCCGCACCACCTCCCCCCAGGCCGGCACCCAGCCTCAGATCCTCGGTGACTTGCCCGATCTTCCCGCGCTGATCCGCCAGCACGGTATCCGCCGCCTGTACATCACTCACTCTCTCCAGGAAGCGACCCACATCGAGGCGCTGTACCTCAACCTGCTGGAGATCAGTGTGGACGTGATCTGGGTGCCCGACCTCAACAACATGCTGCTGCTCAACCACAGCGTGGCCGAGGTGGATGGCTTGCCCGCGATCTTCCTCAATGAAAGCCCGCTGACCAGCCGGCCGACCGCAGCACTGAGCAAGTCGCTGCTGGACAAGAGCCTGGCCCTGTTGGCGATCATCCTGCTCAGCCCGTTGCTGCTGCTGTTCGCCCTGCTGATCAAACTTACCTCTCCCGGCCCGGTAATTTTCAAGCAGGATCGTCACGGCTGGAACGGCGAGGTGATCAAGGTCTGGAAGTTCCGCTCGATGCGCGTGCATGACGACCACGAAGTGCGCCAGGCGAGCCGCAACGACTCACGCATTACCCCCGTAGGGCGCTTTATCCGCCGCACCTCCATCGACGAGCTGCCCCAGCTGTTCAACGTGCTGCAAGGGCATATGGCACTGGTCGGCCCACGCCCGCATGCCGTCGCCCACAATGACTACTACTCGGGCAAGATTCGCGCGTACATGGCGCGGCATCGCATCAAGCCCGGCATCACCGGCCTGGCGCAGGTCAATGGCTGCCGGGGTGAAACCGAGACCCTGGAGAAGATGCAGCAACGCGTCGATATCGACCTGCGCTATATCAACAACTGGTCGCTGTGGCTGGACATCAAGATCCTGTTCAAGACGCCGTTTACCCTGCTGTCCAAAGACATCTACTGACCCCGCCCTTCCCCGTGCCGCTGCATCGGCGGCGCGGGGCACCAGGCGCGTTTTGCGCCCTCCCCGCCACCACTCCCCGCAAGACGCAACGATGGCGCCCACAGCAACGCCCGGGCCCGGGCCATTCGCATAGTCATCAAAGAGGAAAGTCAGGCAAGTGTTGCGCGCCGGCATTGCACCTGGCGCTGTAGCGTTCTGGCTTGGCGACTGCCCGGCGCATTCAACGCCGGGCAGTCGATAACCTTGTCGGCAGATGCCGCACCGTCACTCCGTGATCTTCTCGAAGTTGTTATAGAACAACTCGCTGTCACGCCCGTCAGTCATGGTCTGCAGCGAATAGCCGCGGTTCAGGCGTGCGCCGCCGTCACGGGTCAGTGGCGCCCATACGACGTTGGCCCGACGCATCGTCGAGGTGCTCATCAATTCGTCGAAGGGGACGGAAATATAGATACCCTTGTCGAAGCTGCCTTCGCCATATTCCTCCTTCGAGGCGGTGGTCAGCGTCACCCAGCCACCAAACTTCACGCCGTTCTTGAACTGGCGCGAGATGTCGACGGTGGTGCCCCAGTCCCGCGCCAGGTAACGCCCCACACTGACGGCGGCCAGGGTGTCATAGGGCAGCTCGGTATAGCTGGTGACATGGCCGGTGATGGTCTGGTAATCCCGCAGGCCGAAGCCCTGGTTGAAATCACGCTGGCGCACGAAGTTCAGGTCTGCGCCCACTGACCAGTGCTTGCCCGCCGGCCGGAACAACACCTCGCCGCCCACCCCGGCGTACATGGACTCCAGGTAGCCGCCGTAGACCATGCCATACAGGTCGCGGTCCAGGCGCTGCGCATGGTTGACCTGGAAGTTCGGCATTGTCACATCGGACGTGGTCATGTATTGGCGCAGGTCGGTGCGTACTCGCGGCAACCCGCTGGGTGCGTCGTAGGTGAACTTGTCGTAGTTGTTCAGCAGGTTGGCGCTGAGCAAGCCGCTCCACCAGGTATTGCGGGTAAAACGGTACTCCGCGTCGGCGTCGGCAGTGAACTGATAAAGCAGGCCGTTCGGGCCACCGATGTTCTGTTTGTAACCCAGGCCGAGGCCATAGTTGAACGGCTCGGATTGTCTGCTGTAGAGCGTGGTTTCCCGATGGGCAATCGCCGGATTGACCTCGGTATTACGGTGCAGCTCCGTCAACGGTTGCTGGTTGTTCACCACGGCACGGAAGGTCGCACGGGGCACGCTGGTTTCTTCAATGGGCATGTCATAGCGCTTGTTCACCAGGGTGAACCAGTCGATATCCTGATTGGCGCTGTTGTCGAGAATCCGGCTGGCGCGTCCCACGGCCTTGGCTGAATAGAAGTAACGTTGCTGCTCGCCATACACCATCAATTCCGAGCCGCGCCGGGCAATGCGCTCCACCTTGTAGCCGGCATTCTGCTGCAGCCTGTCGGCGACGTTGGCCCAGTTGACCTGGTCGGCCGGGGTGGTGGGCATGCGCGCCGGCAAGGGTTCGGCGGGCGGGTCATAGGTCTTGACCGGTGCCTTGCGGCTGACAAAGTTGGTGTGCAGGGTGATGCCGAACATCGCGGTATTCCCGCGTTCCCAGGCCGCACTCAGGTCGACGCTGTCAGCCAGCTTATAGACCACGCCAATGTTTACCGGCGAGTCCTGCTTGATCGGGTTGTCCAACGGCTCGTGCTTGTAGTCGTTGCCCTCGTATTCGAGTTTCAGGCTCAGGGGTTCCCAGGGCGTTTGATAGGCGATCCCGCCGAACAACGAAGGGCGGCCTCTGAAATAGGCGTTGGAGTTCACATCCCCTGCCCTGGCGACGACCGCAGTGCTCTTGGGCCGGTCGTTGAACTTGCTGCCGAACACCGACAGCGGGTTGCCGAAGTCGCCTCGGTTTCCCAGGTAGCCCCAGGCGATGCCGAGGCTGAAATCCAGGTTGCCGTGGCGCTTGTTGGCGACAAAATATTCGCTGGAAAACAGCCCGGTACCGCCGATGTCCCGGGCACCGAAAGCCACCTGCGGTGCCCACCGGCTTTCCTCCCAGAGCCGCGCCTTGAAGTCGATGGCCTTGTCCTTGAAGCTCTGGCTTCCGCTCAACGCCTCGGCGCCGTACCTGCGGTTGCTGATGGCGGTATAACGAAACGAACCCTCCAGCCAATCAAACGGTTGCAGGGAAAAACTGTAGCGCGAGTAGGGATCGGTGCGGTTGGCGTTGGCGCTCAACTCTCCCGCCGGGGCCATGCGTGCGGTGGGGGTCTGTAGCAGGCCCACGCCGCCGAAATCATTTTGGGTGTAACGGGGGTCACCGTGAGCCAACCCGCAAGGCAACAGCAGTACAGCCGCAAAACGTAAATTCAAGGGTTCACCTCAGCCAACGGTTGAGTGGCGAAAAACTCGGCCAGTTGTTGGTTGAGATCAGGGGTCGGCGTCTCAAGGTCGTCGCTGCGGATCGGCACCAGGATCCTGCTGCCGGGGGCCGCCACCATGCCGTCCTCGCGATTCCACGCCGCCACGCCCACGCGCCGTACCTGGCCGTCGGGCTGGATCAGCCACAGGTCATCGCGCTCGGCGTCATCGAGGACCGTGCAGTCGCCAACATAATCCCGCACCTCGCGCATGGCCCGGTACGGCACATCACAGGACTGCGCGACCGCCCCGAGCACCTGCACGGTGGACGGCCTCACGGGGTAGACCAGCCGGTCCCCGTCATCCAGCAATGCGTTGCGCGCGAACCCCGTCTCCACGGCGATCGGGTCCAGCACTTGCACCTGGCGGCCGGTGACCGGCAACTGTTCGACCTGTCGATACAGACGCGCACTCAAGTCCGCCCGGGAGCCACGGTCATCCAGCAAGGCCCCTCGTTGCAGCAGTTTCAGATCGAACAAAACCCCTGCCTTCAAGCGTTCCTGCGTGCTCACCAACGACTGGTGCAGCCACGCGGCGCCCAACCAGTAGCTTTCTGCATTGGGTTGGGCCACACGAATAACGTCCAGCAAACGCGCCCCCGGCTTGACCTCGAAGGCGCCAGGGCTGCGCACATCGCCACTGACTGTAACGGCCGCCTGGCCAGTGCCGGGGCCGATCAGCAACAGGCCCAGCCATAAAAGCTTCGAACACTTCATCGGGCTGCCTCCCGGTCGGGACGCAACTGCACGATTTTCAGGGCCAACCGGGGCGTCAAATGCTGCTCGCTGCGCCAGATGAAACCATCCTGCGGGTCGACCCAATAATGGTTGGTGGCGCGGAAATTCAAGGTGGGAGCGTCCACCTGCTCGTCGATGCGCAGCAAGGCGTAATCCTTGTCCAGAATGCGGAGGGTCTCGATACCGTGGCTGCTGAAACGGCTGTTGACCGCGATACCGATTCGGTTGCCGTCGTAGAGGTCGATCCAGCGTGTGCCGGTGTAGCCGTCGGGCAGATGCTGGAGCCCGCGCTTGAACGGCGATTCGCCACTGAAACGCGTGCCATCCAGGGAAACACCCAGCCCGACAGTGCGTACCACCAGGCCGTCACGCATCATCACCACTTGCTTGCCGGAAGCGACCCAGAACTGCAGGTCGCCCCGGCGCCGGGCCATGGCCATCACGCCCTCGCTGACGGCGGTGGTCACCAGGATCTGCGGGTATGGCACCGCGTCGACCTGGGCGCGGGTCACGTTGATCGGGGCCGGGCCCGTCACAGAGGTTTCGAGGGTGTACCACGACGCCCTCATCAACGGGTTACACCCGCACAACAGGAGCGCCATCGACAGGCAGGCGCTGGTAGGCAACATTTTCACCACGGGATAACGCCTTATCTGCTGTTGACTTCACTGAGGTCATTGGCCGATCGGGCACCAATCCCAATGGCACTGGCGGTCGGCAGCAACTGGCTGATCAGGCGGTTCCAGCGCGTCACGCCGGCCGGCCCGACGTACACGATGTCCTGGGGTTGCAAGTCGAACCGGGTGGCCAGCACCAGCGCGGAAGGTGATTGGGCATCGAGTTGGAACACCTTGGCCGGTTCGGCTTCCAGGTTGTCCACGCCGCGAATCACATAGACCGCATTGCCATTGGAAGTGGTCTGGTTCAAGCCGCCTACGGTACCCAGGGCATCGGTCAGGTTGATCGACTTGCCCTTGAAGCTCAGGGCCCGGGGCTGATTGACTTCGCCCATCAGATAGACACGTTTCTGGTCGTTATAGGGCAGGTACAACCGGTCGCCGCCCTTGAGGTAGATGCCCTGCAGTTGCGAGCCCTGGCGATTGAGGCTGTCCAGGTCAAGCGTGTACTCACGGCCATCGCGCGTCAGGGTCAGGCTCGAGAGGTCGGCATTCGTGGGGTCGACACCGGCAGCGCCAATGGCCTCGACGGCGCTCAATGGCGTGGTGGTGATCGGCTGTTGCCCGGCCTTGATCACCGCCCCGGTCACCACCACTGTCTGGCTGGCAAACCGCAGGACGCTGACGTCGACCTGTGGGCTTTCAATAAATTGCGACAAGCGCCCGGCGATAAAGGCCCGCAGCTCTTCGATGGTCTTGCCGGCCACCGGGACGTTGCCGATATACGGATAAAACAACGTGCCATCGGGGCGAACCAGGCGCCCGTTGGCGTCGATCTGCTGTTGCGGCCCGGACGGTGCCGTCAACTCGGGATGGTCCCAAACCGTGATAAACAACAGGTCATTGGCACCGACGCGATAGCCACCGGGCACATAAGACAACAGTTCTGCCGGCACCGATTCACGAACATGCGTGGCGGCATCCATGGCAATCAATTTGGGGGTGATGGGAATCAACTCTACCCGAGTACTTTCGGAAGAACCCTCACTGGACATTTGACTGGTGTCCATATGTTGACCAGGCGAAAACATGCAGCCGTGCAAGCTGAAACTTGCCAGCAAAAGAACAGGTAACCTACGAATCATAATGGCACTACGCTAGTCGAGGGCGAGTCTAAAAAAGATCACCCAGAAGTTCCGGGTGATCTTGAACAACACACATTGCGGGTTATTAGTTGGTACCGGTGGTACCGCCTGTACCGGTGGTGCCGCCGGTGCCGGAAGTACCGCCATTGGAACTGCCGCCCGAGTTGGAAGCCGCCGCCGCAGCGCCGACTACCGCGGTACCGACCCCGACGGTTTCACCGAGCGTCACGCCGCCCACGAGCGGGGTGCTCAACGACAGGGGCTCGCTCGCGCCGGCCGCATCGCTCAAGGCCTCGCTCGCGACTTCACCTGCCGCCAATGCCGCAGTACTGCTAAAGGCCAGCACGCCGGCCAACAGTATTTTCCTCATATCAGACTCCTTCTCGATATTTACCCCTTATCAAATAATGCAATAAGGGCGTAGTGATGGAACGGAGATAAACAGGCTATGCAAACTGCGCAAAGATCCTGTTGGATCACGCACTTAACCTCCTCGAAATCATCTCACTTGTGGATAGCTCAAACCACCAATGTTAATAATCGTCAGGATTAAACAACGGGGCGTACCGATAACCCGCGACCAATACCGTAATACTCGAAACCATTGGCTTTCATACGCTGCGGATCAAATATATTGCGGCCGTCAAAGATCACCGGCGTGCTCAGTTTTTCTTTTATCAAGTCCAGGTCCGGGGCCTTGAACTCCCGCCATTCGGTCACGATCACCAGCGCATCGGCACCTTGCAACGCCGCTTCCTTGGTGCCCATCAGCAACAGGTCTTCGTTCATCCCGTAAATGCGCTGGGTCTCGGCCATCGCTTCGGGGTCGAATGCCTGGACCCGGGCACCCACGCTGCGCAGTTGTTCGATCAACACGCGGCTCGAGGCCTCGCGCATGTCATCCGTATTGGGCTTGAAGGCCAGGCCCCAGATGGCGAAGGTCTTGCCCTCCAGCTGGCCGCCGAAGTGGTGGTGAATATGCCCGAACAGGTGCTGCTTCTGGCGCTTGTTGACTTCCTCGACGGCAGACAACAGCGTTGCCTGATAGCCGATCGACGACGCGGTGCGCTCCAGCGCCTGCACATCTTTCGGGAAGCACGAGCCGCCATAACCGCAGCCTGGGTAGATAAAGTCGTAGCCGATCCGTGGATCGGAGCCAATGCCTTTACGAACCGCCTCAATGTCGGCGCCCAAGCGTTCGGCGAAATTGGCCATTTCATTCATGAAGGAAATCTTGGTGGCCAGCAGGCAGTTGGCCGCGTACTTGGTCAGCTCGGCACTCCTGATGTCCATCGTGATGATCTTTTCGTGGTTGCGGTTGAAGGGTTCATACAGCTCCCGCATGCGGTCCACGGCGTAACTGCTGTCGCTGCCGATGATGATCCGGTCGGGCCGGGTGCAGTCGGCGACCGCCGAACCTTCCTTGAGGAACTCGGGGTTCGAGATCACGTGGAACTCCACCTCGAGCCCCCGCGACGTCAACACCTCGGACACCTTCGCCCGGACCTTGTCCGCCGTCCCCACCGGCACCGTTGACTTGTTAACGATAATCTTCGGCTCGGTCATGTTGAGCGCAATGGTCGCGGCAACGGAGAGCACGTACTTGATGTCAGCGCTGCCATCGTCATCAGGCGGGGTGCCCACGGCGATGAACTGCACCTCTCCATGCCGCACGCCTTGCGCGGCGTCGGTGGTGAAGTGCAAGCGTCCGGCATCATGGTTCTTCTGGACGAGCGCACTCAGCCCGGGCTCAAAGATCGGAATAATGCCGGCCTTGAGGTTCTCGACTTTAGTCGCGTCCACGTCGACACAACACACCTCATGCCCCGCGTCGGCCAGCACCGCTGCCTGCACCAGACCCACATAGCCGATTCCAAATACAGTTACATTCATTTCAATCTTCCTTTAAACAAGCTCGAGGCGGCCATAGCGGTCTTCAAAGCGGATGATGTCGTCCTCGCCCAGGTACGAACCCGATTGGACTTCAATCAGCTCCAGCGGGATTCGCCCCGGGTTTTCGAGGGAGTGCACAACGCCAATGGGGATGTAGGTGGACTGGTTCTCGGTCAGCAGCACTTGCTTGTCGGCGATTTGCACATTCGCGGTGCCGGACACCACGATCCAGTGCTCGGCCCGGTGGTGGTGCAGTTGCACCGACAGCTTGTGCCCCGGCTTCACCGTGATCCGCTTCACCTGGTACCGATAGCCCTGGTCCACCGAGTCATATTTGCCCCACGGCCGATAGACTTCGCGGTGGCTGGCGCTCTCGATCCGGTGCTTTTCAGTCAGCTGCGCGACTATTTTCTTGACGTCTTGCGCGTGGTCCTTGGTGGTCACCAAAATCGCGTCGGCAGTCTCGACGACCACCACATCATTGATCCCTGCAACCGTGACCAGGCGGTGGCTGGCATGCACATAGCTGTTGGTGACGTCCTGCAGCAGCACGTCGCCCTGGGTGCAGTTCTGGTTCTGATCCTTGAGGCCCGCTTCCCACACTGAGTCCCAGGCGCCCAGGTCGCTCCACGGCGAATCGAGGATGACCACCGAGGCGATGTCGGTCTTTTCCATCACCGCGTAATCGATCGACACGTTGGGTGCGTTCACAAAATCCACCTGGCTGAGCCGGGTGAAATCCTGGTCATGGGCCGCGTTGGAGAGGGACAGTTCTGCGGCCACCATGATCTCCGGGCTCAGGCGCTCCAGCTCGGCCTTCATCACCGAGGCGCGGAACATGAACATGCCGCTGTTCCAGAAGTAGTTACCTTGTTCCAGGTAGCCTTGTGCGGTCGCCAGGTCGGGCTTTTCCACGAAGGCATCGACATGCGCGGCGCCGTCCAACGCAGCCGCTTGAGTACGGATATAGCCGTAGCCGGTCTCCGGCTTGGTGGGCACAACCCCGAAGGTGACGATCTTGCCTTTGTTGAGTTCCACCTTGGCCAGCGTCAAGGCCGCATTAAAGGCTTGGGTATCGCCGATCACATGGTCCGCCGCCAGCACCAGCAGGATCGGATCGTCCCCATCCGCCAGCGCCGACAGGGTTGCCGCCGCAATCGCCGGGGCGGTGTTGCGGGCGGTCGGCTCAAGGAGGATTTTCTGCGGAATCACGTCCAGTGATCGACTTTGCTCGGCCACGATGAAACGGTGTTCTTCGTTGCACACAATAATCGGCGGGCTGACGGTCTCGCCCTCTATCGACAGGTTCTTGATGCGATCCAAGGTGGCTTGAAACAAACTCAAGTCACCGTGCAACGCAATAAACTGCTTTGGTTTAAGCGCTCTTGAAAGCGGCCACAGGCGCGTGCCTGAACCGCCAGACAATATAACTGGGATCATAACGATTACTCGATGATTAAAGGCAATAAGAGCGGATTGACAAACAGCCGAAACTTAAGAAGTGAATGACTTCACATAACTGATCAAGCGGTCCCTTTCGGTAAAGTCCAGTGAACTTTCGGCACTGCTGTAGTTAAGCGCCGAATCAATCGCCGAAAAGAACGCATCTTTATCATGGGCGATAAACACAGAGGGAAGGTCTGAAAAGTTTTCGGCGGTGTCGTACTGGTGATTATTGATGTGTTCACCGCGCCGACTGTCGCGCGGGACAATAACAATCGGTTTGCCCAGTTCAAGGGAGCGAATGATATTGCCCATGCCCGCATGGGAAACAATCACCTTTGACGCATTGAAGTTTTTGGAAAACAGCGGCTCGGCGATGGTCTTGTAAGCCGTAATGCGCCCCAGGTCATTTTCGTTATTGCCCACCTGGGCAACAATCGGGACCTGCGGGTTTGCATGACTCCACTCATGCAAGTAGCCGAGCATTCTTTCAAAGGGTGCTTGAGTGCCAACGCTGCAAAATATCATTTATACAATCCTCCCTTTATATTGGGCGCGGCTGTTTTGCGACAGCGTGGGCCACTGGGTCAGCAACTCATCGACAAAATACACAGCGATCCTGCCGGACAACGAGAGCTTCTTGGGATTGGCAATGCTGTCGATCCACAGGGTCTTTTTGCCCATCAGTTTTCCCGCGACCAGCCCCAGCAAACCCGGTGCCGCCCCGGTGGAGATCACGTACCTGGCCTTGCTGCGGTAAACGATCGTAAAGATCTGGCAAAAGCCCTTGATGATCTTCAACGGTTCACTGCGATTAAAGTCCGGGACTTGCGCGAAGGCATGGGTTGGATACTGCGAGCCAATGCTGATATCCACGGTGGCGATGGTAACTTTTTGACCGTCGAAGGCAGGCAGCAACTTGCTCATTTGTACCCAGTGCCCACCTCCAGAACAAATCAATAAAACATCACTTGATTGACTCATGACGGTTCCCTTCCTGTCAGGTGTAATAGACATCATTAAATAGTGGCGGCAGTTCTTAACAGTTGGGCCTGGCCTTTCCAGCGGGTTATTCGCTTGGCTTTGAGCAAGGCCGATTTCTCTTTATAGGTTTCTTGATTGGCGATGAGCTGCGCGATGCCGGCCTTTATGGACAGCGGGTCCAGGGTGTCGACAAACACCGCCGCCTCGGAAAACAACGAGCGCAGTACCGTGGTATTCGAAAGCGCCATCGGCCTGCCGGCGCTGACCGCTTCGTTGGCCACGCTCAGCTGGACGTTGTCGCGGGTGGTCAGGCCGAGCACCACATTCGCGTGGCACAGCAGCTGTTCAAAGGTCGCCTTGCTGAGGAAGCCGGTCAGCTTGATGTTCTCGGGGAGTGACGCCACGAGTTCCTCGGAGAGCTTGCCCTGATGCTTGCCGGTGATCAGGAAGTCGACACCGGGCATTTCCCGGGCGGCGTTGATCACGATCTCGATCGGTTCATCGATATCAAACGAGCACGGAAACAGTACATAGGGTGTCTCGCGCTCACTGGCGGGCGCCGCGTGAAAGTCACACGGCAAGTCTTCCAGGATAAAGATATTGGTGTCCTTGACGCCCAGGCCGGCCAACTCTTCTTTGACTTTAAAATTATGAACGACGACGGCATCGATTCTATTCAACAGCGCTACCGTGCCCGGAAAGCCTATCCATTGTTTGCGCAACAGGCTGTTGTGGGCATCGGCGATAATCTTCAGCCGGCGGTTGAATATAAACTTGTAGGCCAGTGCTATATGCAATACCGGGCTCGGCGGCAACTGCACCCACAGCACGTCAGGCGAACCGGCCAGCAGGGTCTTCAGGGTTTTAAACGACTTGATCAAGTAATCCAGCGGCCGCGCGGATTTCTTCTTGAACTGGTTGGGCAGATGCAGAATGTCATACGCCCAGTATTGCTTCATGGTATCGGCGCGTCGTTGATAGCCAATCCATGCAATCATTAATGATTTCACGTCAGAGTCCTGCATAAATAAAGGTGGGGCCAGTGAGATTGCTTACACTGCAAACCAGATCGGAAAGTCGGCGTTGTATCGAATAGTGTTGTTTCTGAAGCGGATATGTTTGGCCGGATTGCCACCCACGATCGAATACGCTGCAACGTTGCGCGTGACCACACTGCCCGGATAAACAACCGCGCCTGTTCCGATGGTGACGCCTGGCATCACCATCACATTGGGAAAGATCCAGGCATTGTCTTCAATCAACACCGGCTTCCCCACCAGGCCACTCATGGGGTCATCGATATCGTGGCCCAGCGTATAAACCCGGGTGTTATGGGAAATATTGACGTTGTCGCCGATGCGGATGCCCGCCCGGTTATCCAGGTAGCAGTCGTAATTGACCGTGCAGTTTTTCCCGACCGAGAAGTTGCCGAAGGAGAAAAACACCACGTTGCGGTGGATCGTGGTCCGGGCGCCCACCCGGCATCCGGTTGCCCGGAGCAACGCGCGTCGCAGATTGAAAAACAACGCCAGGCTGAGCAGCGTATTGAACAGCGCAACAGCGGCCTTCTTGATGTTCAGTTTCAGGTTCTTCATCTACTCGCCCTGCCCTGAAGTATCCGTTACGCGCTGTGAACTCATCACAAAATTCCTGAAGCGGATATTGGTACTCACCGGCGTGGCGAAAGACGGGTTATTGCCACCGAAGAACGTCGAAAACAGCAAGCCGTCGATGGTGATCTCCGGCGTGTCTCTAAACGTCAGCCCGGTTTCCGAGTGCACCAGCTGGTTGTCGTACCAAATGGAAATCACACCGTCGGCCTGCCCCGGCGTATTCAACTTCACCAGTTGCTCCAACCTGTGCCATTGCCCCACCGTAAAGATCCAGGAACCCAACCCGACTGCCGTGCCCCAGGTTTTACTGGTGGGCAAATACGCGTAAATGGCGCCGGCGCCCTTTTCTTTCCAGATGTAGCGCGTGGAAAAACCGTCATGGCCGTTCGGTATCTTGCCGCCCGTATTGCCGGTGCCACCGTAGAGGCCCGGGAGCTTGCCGCCTTTTACAAAGTCGAAATTCCTGTCGAACTTCAACTCATAGGTCAGTACCAGGCATTCCCTGCCCGGTTGCGGCAGTGGGGATTTGAATTCAATGCCGCCGTAGGGCAACCCGAGGCGCACCATCGAACCCGGGTCATAGGAGCCGGCCGGAAAATGCACGGCAATGTCCTTGATCTTTTGGCTGTAGGCCTTGTTCGTCAGATTGGCCCTGCCCTTTATGCTGCTTTGCGCCTGGGGCCCGTCGGCCATCTGCGAAACGTCCGGCAGTGACGGGTAGATGTTCTTGATGCCTGGCTCGCAACGGTCGTTCAACTCAGATGCGCCGCTGGCAGCCACCTGCAGGGCGAACGCCACAATGAGTAGCGTCGAGGCTGTCTTTTTCACGTCGGTTGCCCCTCCACTTTATTTTTCATCGACCCATTTCAAAAAGTCGTCGACCGCTTTTTGCGCAAGGGAAGAACGCTGGGCGATCTCCTGCTTGAGGTGCTCGGCCATTTGCGCCTTGGATTGCCGAAATTCGCTGATGGTGGCCTTGATCACCTCAGGGTCTGGGGTGCTGACCAGCCGGGTGCCCTGCGGCAGCATTTCATGGACTTTTTTCAGCTTGTTTTCGATTTCAACCGCGATGGTGGGAAAGCCCAGGGAAGCCGGCAGCAGTACACCGTGTGCACGGGCGCTGATGATCACGTCGGACTCGACGATCAGTTTCGCCATGAAGGTTTCTGGCGTATCGCCCGCCGCGTCCCAGCACAACCATTCGAACGTGTGGTACTTGTCGATCAGGTGCTGGTCACGTTCCTTGTACAGCGAGACCAGGCGTACCTGCTCGCCACGCTTGGCGAGCTCATCCGCGGCCTGGACCATCGCCTTGATGAACTGTTGCCCGTTCGCGTCATGGGGCCAGTCGCGCAGGATGAAGGACAGGTACTTGCCCTTCTTGAGGCTGCCGACCTCCAGGTCTTTGCTGGAGATCCACAGGTCGGAAAGCAGGCTGGGGTCGGTGTACACCTCGACGTCGGACTTTCCGAAGGCCTTGCAATGCTGCTGGCTGGTACCGTCCCGCACGGAAATGTAGTCACAGCGATTGATCACGCTGACGGCGCGGGTCAGCAGCTTGCCGCCGCCATCGAAGGGGCCCAGGCCAATGCAGAACGCTGCCAGGCGCCGGTGGAAATAGATCCTGTCGACACCACCGCGCAACCCGACATACAAACGCAGAAGCGTGGACTTCAGGTCGGTCTGCGCCTTGATGCTCTTGCACAGCTTCGCCACGATGCCCTTGTTGGCAGTCGCCTCTTTGGCCGGCGGGATAAACGAGAAGAACTGGCCCCCACCGCCCAACACCACCAGGTCAGCCTTGACCGGCTCCTTGATGTGCAGCCACTTGATACGCGGGTTGAAGTTCCTGGCGATCTGCGGATGATCGACACCCACCGCTATATCCGATTCCTTAAAGCGTTTTTTCAGAATATTGATCACGCATAGCATTAATACGTCATCACCCAAATTACCAGGACCGTATGCCCCCCGGATATATACTTTGCTGACATTCATGCTGGGCTTCCATTTTCCACGGGGTCATTAAACACGGCATTCAAGGCAAACGTTGTTGCGAGAATGTAGATAAATATCAGCGCCATGATCATTAATCGATACAGCACACTTTCGACATAGGCGCCTGATATGAAACTGATGAAAGGCAATGTCCACAAGATCAGGATCCTGGGAGATACGAGCAACTCCAGAGGTAATATCTTCTTGTAGACGAAATACGGCAGTCCCAGCAGGAAGTGAATAAACTGCGAACCGATAAATGCCTTGGCAATCCCGATTGCACCTTCTTCCCGAAGCCACAGTGCTCCGGCAATGAATAGCACTCCCCATAGAATGTTACTCATCACACTGAACCAGGCCAGGTTCATCACGATCATCTTTCTTGAAATACCGGACTTGAATGCACTGAGCAGCGAACCCAGGATTACCAGAACCAACGTCACTTCAAAATCCCGCCCCAGGAAACTGCTGCCATACAGTTTGGCCAGCAACTCGGGGAACATGATCACCGGCTGTATGATCACCAACACCACCAGCCAGCCCGACAGAAAGTTCAAGGCGTCCAACTTGCGGCTTTTACCGCCCAGCGCGGCGGCCAGCATCGGCACCAGCACAGAGCCCAACACCACGGAAACATGGGAAAAGATCGCGTTCCATTGCATCGCGGCGGCGTACATGCCCAATGCGGCAAGGCCGTTAGTTGTTTCCGCCAGCAACTTGTTGGCGAACCAGTTCATCGGGGCGACCATCAACCCCGTCAGCAATACCGGCAGGCCAACCGACAGCACTGCGTGCTTTTCAGTCATTGCACCTTTGAAACTCAGCGTGGTATTTCGGGCCTTCAAAGTCTTCCAGCAGGCCAGTGCGCTGAAGAACACGATCAGCAATTGAGAACCGGCCAAGCCCAGCAGCGCACCATTGAGTCGCAACTGCAGGGTCAGGAAGTACGTCGCCGGAATCGCGACAATCGCAATGATTCCGTTGATGGTCGCGATTGTCCGGTATTGGCCCCAACCGGTCAGGCAGCCCTGGGTCCATCCCGACAGGATAATCAACGTGATGGTGCTCAATACGATCAGCGATGCAGCGCTGAGGCTGTCTGCCCCCAGGATAACGCTGGAGAAAAAGTGCGGGAAAAACAGCGCTGTCCCGATGATCATCCCGCTGAACACAACCGAGAACAGCAGCGTCAGCGCGATGCCCCTGCCGGTCTTCTCGGGACAGGTCTCCTTGAACTGCCCGATATGCTTGGCCGTCGCCGTGGTGGTGGCTTGGGCGGCGACGTTGGCAAGCATCACAATCGCGCTCTGGATCAAGCCATACTCGCCAAACGATTGCGCACCCAATACCCGGGCAACCAGGATGCCGGTGATGACCACCGACACTTTGGTGGCCACGGCAGAAACGAAACTCCATGCCGTACTGGACACGAACTTTTTCAACAGTGTGCTGTTCATCCGGCATTCACCTGCAAGGGTGTGGTTATCAGCGGCTGGCCAGGCTTGAGGATCTTTTTGCGTTGCCTGGCGGTGTGTTCGGAACAGACCCGCAGCACAATCGCGCCATACGCGATACCGATGGCGTACGGCTGATAAGGCGTGGCCGAGACAACGAACATCACCCCCAGAAAGATGGCGATCGAAACCGCCACCCGGCTGTTCATGTGCTGGGTAATCGAGGTAATGAACACGTACAGCAAGTACACGCCGATCAGCCCGTACTTAACGAAGTAGGTTAGGTAGGCACTGTCGATATTCGAGTTCTTGTCATCGAGGCCACGGTACTCGAACCAGGGAATCTCGAACGGCGTGCCCGCGCCCAGTCCCACAAAGTAATGCAGCGGGTTCATGCCGCGGATCAACTCCAGCGCCGGGCTGAAGCGCGTGGCCAATTGGGCGGCCATGCCTTCGGACGACAAACCATCATTGATTCGATCAGCCCCGATCATATTGCTGATGCCAATGAACGCCATCAGCACCACCGCCCCGGCCAGGGCAACGCCTATCATGCGGGCCGGCCGGGTGTATTGGTGGATGATGATCGCCGCAAACACCGAGACAAAGATGAAGCGAGAGTTGGCAATGAACAAACAGATGAATGAAGTGGCCAGGCAAATGCTTGCGAGCTTTTTCCTGTGTTCGAACAGCCGTGGGTCTATGAAGTAATAAATCAGGTAGGCCACGGCGGCGTACGTACCGCCGTCCAGGTAGCGGTAGGCGTTTTCTTCATAGTAGACGTCTTGAAACTTGTACAAGCCCAAGCGTAACCAGGCAATGTCCAGCACATTGAAGGCGGTCATCGCGATCAATAGCAGGAGCACCGTCTGCAACTTCAGCGTTTTTGCGGCAAGGGTCGCGATGTTCGAGAGCACGATAAATGACAGGATCATTATAAACGGCCGAACATCCTTCAACAGGTACTTGTTCGAGGACTCCAGCAGGCCGCAGGCGAGTAACACCACATACAGCCCGCACCCAAAAAGCAGGCCGCCTGGCACCGTCAATTGTTTCTTCTGTGTAGCCACCTGCCGGATCAGCAGTGCGCCCAGCCCGCCGACGATATAAAAGTCAAAGAAGTAGATACCCTTGAGCGAGATTATTTCGCTGTAGGAGTTACCCGTGGGAATAACAGCCAGCATTATCCCGAACACTACGATTGAGTATTTTGGATTTTTCGCCGCGAGCAAACCCGCTGACAGCGCGATAAGGGATAACAGGTAAAACATGGCTGGGTATTCTTTATGCTGATTTGAATTTGGCACGCTACCGCCCCAGGATTTTTCGTTCATTTCCTGAAAACGTGACCTCTATCCTGCAATTACAGTGGTGAATCAGCTCCGATCAGCCTGGTACTCGTACTGGTAATACCCGTAGTTGCCGTAGCCATACTTGGCCGACGCTTTCTTTTCGACGCCGTTGAAGATCGCGCCCCTGAGCACGATGCCGTTCTGGGCAAATCGGCGCATGGTGTGCTCGATCTCTTTTGCCGGGTTCAAGCCATAGCGGGTGACGATCAGGTTGGTCCCCGATTGCCGTCCCACGATGGCTGCGTCGGTCACGGCCAAGAGCGGTGGCGTATCCAGAATCACCAGGTCATACCGTTCGCTGACCTGCGCCAACAGCTCGGTCAGGTTGCGGTGCATCAGCAGCTCGGAAGGATTCGGCGGTATTTGCCCGCGGCTGATGATGTCGAGGTTTTCAATGGCGGTTTTGTGGATGGCGGATTCAAGGGTGCATTGATTGGAGAGGATGTCGGAAAGCCCATCCTTGGCCGGCACACCCAGCACTTTGTGCAGGTAGCCCCGTCGCATATCCACGTCAATCAACAACACGCGCTGCCCGGTTTGCGCGATGACCGCCGCCAGGTTCACCGAGACAAAGGTTTTACCCACCTCGGGGCTGGGGCCGGAAATCATGATCCGGTTATTCGGCGCCTCGAGCATCGCGAAGTGCAAACTGGTGCGCAAACTGCGCAAGGCCTCCACTGCCAGGTCCGTGGGGTGACTGATGGCCAGCAATGAAGAACCGGCATCGGCACGCCCACGCCCGCGGCTGATTTTGTCTTCTTCGACCTTTTGCAGCGTGCTGTACGGAATCGACGCGTACACCGGCAAGCCCAGTTGCTCGATGGCCTCGGGGCTTTCCAGGCCACGGTTCAGCGCCTTGCGCAGCAGCACCAGGGTCACCGCCAGGAAGCCGCCCAGCAGCGTCGCGATCAGCACGATGAGGATCTTTTTCGGCTTGATCGGCTTGAAGAAATTGACGTCTGCGGTGTCGATCAGGCGCACGTTGCCCACGGTGCCCGCGCGCATCACATCGAGTTCCTGGGACTTGTTGAGCAACTGGGTGTAAATGGCCGTGCCGACCTCGACATCCCGGGTGAGGCTCAGCAGTTCCTGCTGGGTGGAAGGCAGGCTCTCGACCCGGCTCGCCAGGCTCTGCTGCTTGCTGGTCAGCTCGCCGATCTGAGTCAGCAATGCGCGATACGCGGGATGCTGGCGGGTGAACTTGCGGTCCATCTCGGCCTGTTGCAGCTTCAGCTCGGAGATGCTGGTATCGAGGCCCACGATCTGGTCGAGAATCGCCTTGGTTTCCAGGGTGATGTCCACCGACTTGCTGCGGGTCTGGTATTCATTCAAGGCCTTCCCGGCTTTTTCCAGGTCCTTCTTGACCTCCGGCAGTTGCTCCTTGAGAAACGCCAGGCTTTGCGCCGCCTCAGCCGAGGTGCGCTCCACGTTCTGCCGCACGTAGATGGCCGCGATCTGATTGAGGATTTTGATCGCCTGGTCCGGCTCGGTGCTTTCCAGCGCCAGGCCGATCATGCCCGACTCCTTCCCTCGCTCGACCACATCCAGGTTCTCCTGATAGTCGAGGATGCTGGTCAGTCGCGCATTGCGGATCACCCGGAAACGCGTGCCGGGCTTGGCGCGCAGTTCTTCAATCTGGAATGCCACGCCATTTTGCTCGAACGGCTGCCCGGCCTCGCCGGCCGCCAGCATCTGGTCATCTTCATCCACCAGGGTGTAGTGCGCGTTTTCACCCACGGTCAGGGTCAGCTTCTTGCCCAATTGCCCGTCGGGCAGGTCCAGCTTGAAGATCTTCAGCGACTCGCCGCCCCAGGCGAAGCTGTCCAGGCCCAGCAGCGGCTCGGCGATTGCACCGGGGTTGGCCTTCTGGAAGCGGCGCGCCAGGAACTCACCCACCACCGGGAAGTACATCGGCTGTACGACGATATCGAGTTTCAGGTTGTCGACGGTTTTGCCAATCACGTAGCGGGACTGGATCAGCTCGATCTCGGTGGCCGACGGCGACTCCTTGCCCAGCATCCCGCCGATGTCCGAGAAGCCCAGCAAGTCGTTCTTTTTCGCTTCGACCTGCAGCAGGGCATTCGCCTGGTAGACCGGGGTTGCCAGCACCGCATAGGCGGCGCCAGTGACCATAAAGGCACCGGTCACCGCAGCGATCAGCCATTTATGGTCGATCAGTGTTCCAAACAGACCGAGGAGATCAATCTCCCCGTTATCGTCTTCCTGTACGGTGACTGCTGGCGTTTGCTGCATAAGTCGGATTCTTAGCCTTTATTTCGATTCAAAAAGTAGTGGCGATCAGCGTGCAAGACGCTGCGCCCATGCGTTTACAGCTTCTTCGATCAACGCATAAGCGTGCACAAACGCGGCCTTGCCTTGACGGTACGGGTCGCTGATCTCTCGCTCGTTTTGCCATTTGCCCAGCAGCAAGACCTTGCCTCGTGCCTCGGGCGCCATGCTGAGCACGGCATTGATGTGCTGTCGTTCCATGACCAGGATCAGGTCGGCTTCACTGATCGCCTGTGGCGCCAACTGGGTGGCCTGGTGCTTGTCGGTCGGATGACCGTGGGCTTCGAGTACCGCACGGGCGGTGGTTTCAATCGGCTTGCCGACCAACGCGGCAATACCTGCAGAACTGATCTTGATATCGGAGCACGGGAGTGCGCCACGCAAAAGACTTTCCGCGGTGGGACTACGGCAAATATTGCCAATACAGACAATCAACACTCTTTTAAACAAGGCACTATCCCCGGGCCATCCATTACCCCATGAAGCAACCTCTTCAACTTCATTACTTCACGGCAGTATTTATTAACACGTAACCCTTACTTCCCCCAAAATTATCTCCGGACGAAAAATAACAACCACCGCCTTCAACCCGACAATTTATAACATTCATTACTTCGTCACTCCCATCGGCTTTAAATTACAGCCTTGTCACGTATCGCCTTATATAGGAAGAGGAACTCCCATGAGCGCAAATGCCAACAAAGCCTGGTACCTGGTCCAGTGCAAATCCCGGCAGGACGAGCGCGCCGAGGAGCACCTCCAGCGCCAGGGCTATACCTGCTTCCGGTCTACCTATAAACGCGAACGGCTGTTGAAGGGCCAGCGCAGGACCACCCGTGAATCGTTGTTTCCCGGTTATCTGTTTATTCAGATGAGCCAGCAGGACAGCTGGAGCTCACTGCGCTCGACCCGCGGTGTGTCGCGGGTGGTGGCATTCGGCGCGCACCCGTTGCCCATCAGCGACACGCTGGTGGACGAACTCCAGGAGCGCGACCACCAGGCCGTGGTGAGCGCCCTGTTGCAGCCCGGCGAAAGCGTGCGCATCAATGAAGGGCCGTTTGCCGAACTTGAAGCGGTCTTCCTGGCCATGGACGGTGAGGAACGTGTGGTGTTGCTGATGAACTTCCTGCAACGGGAACAACGCATCAACTTGCCATTGGCAGAAATCAGCCGAGTGCAAAGAAGTGACTGATAGCGGCGCTGAACAGACAAGAAACAACATTCAACTTAATAACAGACTAAAAATAACATCCGCTTACTTTTTCACCTCTTGAGAATAAAGTAATACGTGAATTAACAGCGAGGGACGGCCATGAAAAGTTCAAAGCTATTGGTAGAGCGTATCGGCCTGTTTCCTTCTTCGGGAGACATTCACGTCAAGGTTAATAGTTCAACCACCGTTGTAGAACGCATGCAGGTGTTATACGCCGGCCATTCCCTGGACAGTGACGAATCCTGTACCGGGCTTTCAATGGTGTTTGCCGACTGGCGCTTCAAGTTGCAGGTGAGCAATCCCCTGTCCATCTGCCTGTGCGTGGAGAGCCGCGGCGACAGCCACCTGATGCAAATGAAGACGGCCGAACTATTGGCGAATATTTCCTGCACCGAGGAGCGGCCATGAGCATTTATGAGGATCTGAAACGGGCCTACGCCTTGAAAAGGCTGACGAACACGTTTGAAGGTTTCGTGGGCCTGGCACCGCACGAACAACTGCCGGCGGAGCAATATGCGCGCAACACCCGGATCATGTCCCACTGGCTGGATCAGCTGCGCGGCATCTCACCGCAGGACATAACCGACACGCTGTTCAAGCAGATGAAGCGTTCGCAGCGCCGTGGCGATGCCCGGCGCTTCAATTGCCAGACGGTGCTGCTGGAGCTGCTGGTGGAAAGTAACCTGGCCCTGGACCTGGCCACTTACTCGGCGTTCAACTGCATGGAAGAGGTCCGCCAGGAAGGCTCCTGATGGGCCTGGTCGGCACCTGATACGGCCACTGCCACATGGTTGAGCAGCTTCTCGGCGTTGTACTTGGGTGCCATCGCACTTAACAACAGGATCACCATTCCCCCACCGATCAACGATGGGGAAACCCGCACTTCAACCACCTCAAGGCGCCACAGAAACGCCAGTGCCGCCATGCCGCCCAAAAAGCCACCGGCCAGTGCTTCGTTGAGTGGGTGAATATAGGGTGCCACGCAATAGGCACTGAACCAGCCGGCGATCAACATCCCGGCGATAGCTGCGGGCCAGCGCCACTCGGGGTTGACCCGGCGCGCCACCAGACTCATCGCCACGGGCACCATCAACGACGTATTCATGGCGTGACCGCTGAGCACCGCAATATCCACCTGCTGGAGCGCCACGCCCCAGCCCTTGAACAGCAACTTGCTGAACGCCACGATGGAATAGGTGCAGGCGATGGTCATCAGCCACCACTTGACCGCCTGGGGCCGGGAATACCAGAGCCAGACGGCGATCACCACTGCGGCCGGAATCATGACGGTGATACCGCCATATTGCGCCAGTTCTTCCCGTATCAAGTGCTGTTCCCTACCCGCAAGTTTTTCCCGGACCCATGAGACCTCAGGTCCGGGCAAAACACAACGACTTCAGGGCGCGCCAGCCAGCGATTGCGGCGAAAACACCTCGGTATCCGTCAGTTTCCGTACCTCTACCCGGTGCGGGAAAATCTTCTTTTCCACAAACAAATCATCCACCTGCTGCAACGCCTGCACATCCCGCTCCTCTACCGGCAGCAGCGACTCATCACCCCATGTGCGCAGCAACTGTGAAACCTTGAGCGGGATATCGTTGACCGTGGCAAACACCCGTGCGTATTCCTCGGGGTTCTGCTGCGCCCATTCAAAAGCCTTGGCGAACCGCTGCAAAACGTCACGCAACGCCTGGCGCTTGAGCGGGTCGCTGAGCACTTCATCGGACGCGGTAATAAACGTCAGGCCGGTATTGATGCCCTCCCCGCTGATCAGCACCCGCGCGCCCTGCTGTTCGGCGAACGCCTGGTACACACCGAAGGTCGCCCAGGCTTCGATCTTGCCGGCGTTGAACGCAGGTAATGCATCGGTGGGCAGCACGAAGCCGACGTTGACGTCCTTTTCATCCACGCCGGCATTCGCCAGGGCGCGGATCAGCAGGTACTGGGAAATGCTCCCACGGGCCGACGACACCACCACATTGCGTCCTTTCAGATCGGCCACGCTGTGGATCGGTGAATCGGGCGGCACCAGGATCGCAATGCTGCGCGCCTGACTGCGGCGCACCGCAACGATACGCAGCGGCGTGCCTCCGGTGGCAGCCGCCAGCACCGGCGTATCCCCGGCCGGGCCGAGGTCCACGGCGCCGGCGCGCAAGGCTTCGAACAGCGGCGCGGCGCCCTGGAAGTTGGCCCACTGGACCTTGTAGTCGATGCCATCCAGGGCGTGGGCGGCCTCCACCACCGTACGCAAGCCCTTGGCCTGGTCACCGAGGATCAGGGTCACACCCGACAGATCCGATGCAGACTTCGGCGCTTCAGCGGCTTTGTCGCAGCCGCCCATCAGCAGTGCAGCCGCCAACAGGCAAAGGGTTCTGAATTCAACCATGGGCAAACCGCCTGACGCTGGCGTTCGCAGGCTGGGCGGCCGGGGCGTCCACTTCAACCCCCAACAGGCTCAGCAAGCGGGCGCGAATCGCCTGGAAACCGTCCTGGCCGGTATCCCGTGCACGGGGCAGGTCGATGCGCAGTTGCTCGGCAATCTTGCCCTCCGCCAGCACGATCACGCGGTCGGCCAGCAGGATCGCTTCGTCGACGTCGTGGGTCACCAGCAACACGGCCGGCGTGTGTTTGCGCCAGAGCTCGATGATCAGGCGATGCATCTTGATGCGGGTCAGCGCATCCAGCGCGGCGAAGGGTTCGTCGAGCAACAGCAGCTTGGGCTCGCGCACCAGGCCGCGGGCCAATGCCACGCGCTGGGCCTCGCCGCCGGAGAGGGTCGCCGGGTACGCCTCCAGCCGATGGGCCAGCCCGACTTCCGTCAACGCCTGCACCGCACGGGCCTTGGCGTCGGGAACCCGCAGGCCGAGAATCACGTTTTTCCAGGCGCGCTTCCACGGCATCAGGCGCGGCTCCTGGAACACCGCCGCCCGGGCCTTGGGCACGCGCAACTGGCCGCTGTCGATGCTGTCCAGGCCCGCGAGGCTGCGCAGCAAAGTGGTCTTGCCGGACCCGCTGGCGCCCAGCAACGCAACGAACTCCCCCGGGGCGATATCCAGGTCCAGGCCGTCGATGACCCGCTGCTGGCCGAACTGGCGCACCACATTGCGCAACTGCACCGGTGCTGTTGAAGCTTCGAGAATCGACATGTCAGTTCCTCACAAACGATGGGCGCCAGGCCAGGGCAAAACGTTCCAGGGTGCGGATCAAGCCGTCGATCAGCAGGCCCAGCACGCTATAGATCAACAGGCAGATCACGATCACGTCGGTGCGCATGAAGTCCCGCGCATCACTGGCCAGGTAGCCGATACCGGCGGTGGTGTTGATTTGCTCGACAAACACCAGGGCCAGCCAGGAGATGCCCAGGGAATAGCGCAGGCCGACAAAAAACGAAGGCAACGAGCCCGGCAGGATCACGTGCCAGATCAGCTCGCGACGGTTGAGGCCGAGGGTGTTGGCGGCCTCGATCAGTTTGGGGTCGATGTTGCGGATGCCGGCGAACAGGTTGAGGTACACCGGAAAGGTGGTGCCGGTAACGATAAGTGCGATTTTGGTGAACTCGCCGATGCCAAACCAGAGGATGAACAACGGCACCAGTGCCAGGGAAGGAATGGTGCGCAGCATCTGCATCGGTGAGTCGAGGATTACCTCGCCGCGCTTCGACAGGCCGGTGATCAACGCGGCCACCACCCCGATACTCACGCCGATGCTCAAGCCCAGCAGCGCCCGTTGCAGGGACACCAGCAGGTGCTTGCCCAGCTCTCCGGAGACGATCATCGCCCACAGGGTGCCGCCAATCTGAGACGGCGCGGCGATGATCCGTGCCGGGATCAAGCCCAGCTCGGAGGCCAGTTCCCACAGCAACAGCAACACAATCGGGCTGACCAGCCGCAGCAACACATCGGGGGTGCGCCAGTTGCGCAGCCAGCGCGGAATCAAGCGGGATGCAACACCGGCTTGACCCTCGGCCTTGTCGACGGAAAACGAACTGGCGTTAAGGGACTTTTCAGTCATCGGGCTTCCTTCCTCATCAAGAACACGGCCAGGAGCGCCGCTGCGGTTTCATGCTATTCGCATAAAAAACCTCAGTGAAATTCTATTTGGGAATAACCTAATACGATTAAAATGCGCATTACTGATAACGATCTAAAACTATGATTCTGTATTTTTATAATTAGGATAGAACCAATCGGCATTTTACAGGCCCGGGTGCGGCCCCTATTTTCGATAGCAGCTTTATTCCTGCCCTCAACAAGGACTGACCATGAGCATCGAATTTATCGGCTATATCGGCGGCCACCACGCCTCCGAGATCCACCCTCGCAGCGGCCCGACCTTGCAGCCCGACTACGTGGAGACCGTGGCCCGCGCCCACGAAGAGGCCGGCTTCGACCGCGCGCTGGTGGCCTTCCATTCCAACAGCCCGGACAGTACGTTGATCGCTGCCCATGCGGCCAGCGTGACGAAAAAGCTGCAGTTCCTGATTGCCCACCGGCCCGGCTTCGTCCAACCCACCCTCGCTGCGCGGCAGTTCGCCACGCTGGATGTGTTCAACGGCGGGCGCACCGCGGTGCACATCATCACCGGCGGCGACGACCGTGAACTGCGGGCCGATGGCAGTCATATCGACAAGGATGAGCGTTATGCGCGCACCGACGAGTACTTGAGCGTGGTGCGGCAGGAATGGACCAGTGAAAAGCCCTTCGACCATCACGGCACTTACTACCGGTACGAGGGTGCGTTTTCGACGGTGAAGTCGCCGCAGCAGCCGCATATACCGTTGTATTTTGGCGGGTCTTCAGCGGCGGCCATTGCGGTGGCGGGCAAGCATGCGGATGTGTATGCGCTGTGGGGTGAGACCTACGAGCAGGTGAAGGAAGTGGTCACCCAGGTGCGGGCTGAGGCGGCCAGGCATGGGCGTACGGTTCGCTTCAGTTTGTCGTTGCGGCCGATTCTGGCAGAGACTGAAGCGCTGGCTTGGGAGCGTGCGGACAGCATCCTGGAGCAGGCGACGGCGTTGGCTGAGAAGAATGGGTTTGTGAGGCGTGAACCGCCGAATGAGGGGTCGCGGCGGCTGTTGGCGGCGGCGGCCCAGGGGTCGCGGTTGGATAAGCGGTTGTGGACCGGGATTGCGGGGTTGCTGGGGGCCCAGGGTAACTCTACATCGCTGGTGGGTACGGCCGATCAAGTGGCCGAGGCGTTGCTGGATTATTACGACCTGGGTATCACGACGTTTTTGATTCGTGGGTTTGATCCGCTCAATGATGCGATCGATTACGGCAAGCGGCTGATTCCGCTGACCCGGCAGTTGGTGGCTGAACGGGAACGCCAGGCGGCGGAAAAAGTCGCCTGAAACCATCTGAAGGAGCTGCCCACGCAGCTCCCGCAGAGAAAATCGCTGATTGCATCCAACCCTCTCGCCACGCTAAAGTTGAGAATAATTATCAATCACTAGCTGGCACCTGCATTCCATGAACAACCGCAGCAGTTTCGAACAGGACGTCGAACACCTCTACCTTGAACACAGTGGGTGGTTGAAAAACTGGTTGCGCAAACGCCTGCACGAAACCGCCGATGCCGATGATCTTGCCCAGGACACATTCGTGCGAATCATCGGTGCGCGGCGTCCGGTCAATGAATTGCGCCAGCCCCTGGCCTACCTTGCCACCATCGCCAACAGCCTGTTGATCAACCGCTGGCGCCGCCAGGCAGTGGAGCGCGCTTACCAACACGTGTTGGCCGAGCAACCACAAGCGCTGGAGATATCGCCGGAAGACAAATACCTGCTGATCGAAACCCTGGTGGAGGTCGATGAACTGCTGCATGGGATGCCCGCCGGCATGCGCGAGATCTTCCTGCTGTCGCAGCTCGACGGGCTGACCTACAAGCAGATCGGCAGCCAGCTGGGCCTGAGTGTGGACAAGGTGCAAAAGTCCATGAGCAAAGCCTTCGCCCTCTGCTATGCCAGCCAGTTCGAGTAAGCGCCGTGTCGGTTCAGGATCATCAGGAACACCCCATCCCCGAATCCGTGCGTGACCAGGCTGTCGCCTGGTTCACCCTGGCGCAATCGGGTGAGATCAGCCCCCAGCAGCAGGAACAGTTGCAACAGTGGCGCCAGGCCGACCCCCAACACGAACGCGCCTGGCAACGCTTCACCACCCTCACCCAACAGTTGCAACGGCGCAGCCAGCAACTGAGCACCCCGCTGGCACGCCAGACCTTGCAACAGACCCGAACCCTGGAGCGTGATCGTCGCCAGGTGCTGAAACTCCTGTTGGGTGCCGGCTTGTTGGGCGGTACCGCCTGGCAGGCCAGTGACAGCTTTTGGGTACAAAGCGCCCTGGCCGATTACCACACCGCAACCGGCGAACGCCGCCACCACACGCTGAGCGACGGCACACAAATCTGGCTTAACACCCGAACGCTGCTGGATGCGCAATACGATACCCAGGAACGCCGCCTGACCCTGCGTCAAGGCGAAGTCGACATCCTCACCGCCAGCGACCCCGCCGGGCGCCCCTTGCTGGTGTACACCGCCGAAGCGCGCCTGCAGCCGTTGGGCACGCGGTTCACCGTACGGCGCGAAAACGATGGGCACGGAACCCTGGTGTCCGTCAGCAGCGGCCGGGTCGCCGCCCGCCTCAAGGCAGGAGGCGAGGCGCTGGTGGTAGACGCCCACTCACAGGCCTGGATCAGCAGCACTCGCGTCTACCCGGCACAACCGGCCAACCTGAACGATACGGCATGGATCGACGGATTCATCGTGGCCGAACGCATGCGCCTGGAGGATTTCGCCCAGGAACTGGCGCGGTATCTGCCAGGCATTTTGCGCTGCGAACCGGCGGTCGCCGACCTGCGACTGAGCGGCTCTTACCCGCTGAACAATCCCGGGCAGATCTTCTCGATGCTTGAACAGAGCCTCCCGGTGAGGGTGCAGCAGCGCACGCGTTATTGGGTCACCCTCACCGCGCGGTGAGCCTGCCATGAAAATAAACTGAAAAAAGCCGCAGGTTTTTCATTCTCGTTTGGCTTATGGGCGACTCCCGCTCATTGCAGTGGCGGGAAAGCCCTCCTCCTGACTCCGGAAACCTGCCATGAAAGACCGCTCCGCCCCTCGCCCACGCAGCAGCAATCATCGCTGTGCATCAACCCTCAGCCTGGTCCTGTTCAGCGGCGCGGCACTTGCGCAAAGCGTGCTCGCACCGGTAGCCCTGGCGCAAACGGCAGACAGGCAGATCCACTTCGCAGTCGGCGCAGGGCCGCTGGACCAGGTGTTGGGCCAGTTCGGATTGCAAGCAGCCATTGCGGTGTCCGCCAACGCGAGCCTGACCGCCGGCAAAAACAGTCCGGGCCTCGAGGGTGCCTACACAGTAGCCCAAGGCTTTGCGAGGATCCTGGCGGGCAGCGGTTACACCGCCGCGCTGCAAACCAACGGCAGCTATGTGCTGGTGCCCGAGGCCGACAGCACTGGTGCCCTGGAGCTCGGCGCCACCAACATCAATGCCACGGGGCTGGGTGCTACCACGGAAAATACCGGCTCCTACGCCACAGGCTCAATGCAGACCGCCACCAAGCTGCCGCTGTCGCTGCGTGAAACGCCGCAATCGGTGACCGTCATCACCCGTCAACGCATGGACGACCAGGGCATGCGCAGCCTCGACGATGTGGTGCAGGCAACCCCAGGGCTGCGCATGTCCGCAGCACGGCCGGCCAACAGTGAGTATTTCTCCCGCGGTTTCCCCATCAACAACCTGATGTTCGACGGATTGCCCACCACCTACAACGCCGACTGGGTCGCCGCTGCCGACATGGCGCCCTACGACCACGTGGAAATCGTGCGCGGCGCCACCGGTCTGATGCAAGGCGCCGGCAACCCGTCCGCGGCGATCAACATGGTGCGCAAGCGGCCGACGCGGGAGTTCCAGGCCAGCGTCACTGGCAGCGCCGGCAGCTGGGACAATTACCGCTCCGAGCTGGACGTGTCCGGCCCCCTCAACGACAGCGCCAGCGTGCGTGGACGGTTTGTCGGGGCGTACCAGGACAAGGACAGCTTCCAGGATTACGCCGGCCGCGAACGGGGGGTGTTCTACGGCATCAGCGAGTTCGACCTGAGCGACAGCACCACCCTGACCCTGGGAGCTTCGGATCAGAACGATAACAACAACATCAACTGGGGCGGGTTACCGGTCAACAGCGACGGCAGCCATGCCAACTTTTCCCGTTCAAAGACCTTTGGGTATAGCTGGAGCCACCAGGACATCGACAACAAAACCGTATTTGCCGAGCTGGATCACCGTTTCGACAATGACTGGCGCCTGCACCTGGCCGCGTCAAAGAACTGGTCTGACTTCGCGCTGACCGGTGCCGTGCTGGAACACTACGGCGCCTACCAGCAGCGGGTGTTCAACCAGACCCGCAACTACGATCAGTCCACTTATGATGCCTACGCCAGCGGACCATTCAGCCTGTTGGGGCGCCAGCATGAACTGGTCGTGGGTGCCAGCAAGCGCCAACTCAAGACCAGCGGCAAGGGCGGCAACACCTTCATTCCAGTGGCCGACATCATCAACTTCAGCCCCCGCAGCGTACCCAAGCCCAGTGTTCCGGACAGCTACGACCTGAATGAAAAAGTCGACCAGGAAGGCCTCTACATCACCACCCGCTGGAGCATCACCGACCCGCTGAAAGTCATTCTCGGCGCACGCCTGGACTGGTACGACACCACCTCGATCTACAACCAGATCAATGACGGTTACTACACCAACAGCCAATACAAGGTCACCCGCAACCTGACGCGCTACGCGGGCGTGATCTATGAACTGGACGAGCACCACTCGGTCTACGCCAGCTACACCGACATTTTCATGCCGCAAAGCGAGGTCGCCAACGACAACTCGGTGATCAAGCCGATCGAAGGCAAGAACTACGAAATAGGTATCAAGGGTGAATACTTCGGCGGCGCGCTCAATGCCAGTGCCGCGCTCTTCCAGATCGACCAGGAAAACCGCGCGGCCTTGCTCGACAACCAGTCCCAGTGCGCGCGCAGCAACGACGGTGTGTACTGCTACGAAGCCGCCGGCAAGGTCCGTAGCCAGGGTATCGACCTGGAACTGATCGGCGCCCTGACCCCTGATTGGCAAGTGGGCGCCGGCTACACCTTCGCCCAGGCCAAGTACCGCAAGGACGCCGACCGCACCAAGGAGGGCCGCCTGTTCGACACCGACCTGCCACGCCATATGTTCAAGTTGAACACCGTGTACACCCTGCCAGGGGAGCTGAATCAGTGGCGTGTCGGCGCCAACCTGTATGGCCAGAGCAGCATGTTCAACAAGGGCAGCAACTCAAGTTTCGGCCCCTACCATATCGAACAGGAGGCCTATGCACTGGTGGGATTGATGGTGGGCTACAAGGTCAATCAACACCTCGATACCCGGCTGAACGTCAACAACCTGTTCGACAAAAAGTACTATCAGGGCATCGCCAGCAACAGCACCTGGAGTCCGTATGACGTGTACGGCGATCCACGCAATTTCACGGTGACCGCCAAGTACAGCTTCTGACCCGACCTGCGGTGAGGGAGCAGTCTCTCTCACCGCATCGATCAGTTCTTGTAATCGGTATCGCTGCGCTCCAGCTGCCGAATCAACGCATTCCAGTGCCGCGCCACCCCCGGCCCATCCCCGCTCTTGAACACTTCTGCCTGCTTCTCCACCTTGGCCACCACCTCCGCCGGCGGAAAGATCAACTCGGCATTTCCCCCCGCCTGCGCCGCAATCTGGATATTGCACGCCCGCTCCAGCCCCTGCAGCTGCTGGAACGCATGCTCCACACTCACCCCCGCCGTCAGCAATCCATGGTTGCGCAGGATCATCACACTCTTGTCCCCCAGGTCCGCCACCAACCGCTCACGCTCATCCAGGTCAAGGGCCACACCTTCATACCCGTGGTACGCAACGCGCCCGGAAAACCCGATGGAATGCTGGGAGATCGGCAACAACCCGTCCTTCTGCGCCGACACCGCAATACCGTCCCGCGTATGCGTATGCAGCACGGCCTGCAAATCGTGGCGAGCCGCATGGATAGCGCTGTGGATCACATAGCCCGCATAGTTGATCCCCAGGCCCGTAGGGTCATCGACAATCGTGCCGTCGATATCCACCTTGACCAGATTCGAAGCGCTGATCTCATCGAACAACAGCCCGTAGGCATTGATCAGGAAATGCTCCTCAGGCCCCGGCACCCGGGCGGAGAAGTGCGTGTAGATGTGGTCGGTCCACTTGTACAAGGCCGCCAGCCGATAGGCCGCCGCAAGTTTAACGCGCACCTCCCACTCTTCCGGGGTAACCCGCTGGCGGACGTTGTTCGAGACACTGGAGATCGAGGTGACGCTGCTCATGGCAAAACTTCCTGGATGGCCTTAAGGACTTCCAGGCAAGCCTAGGGGATGACCAAAAATAATAAAAAGCACATTTTAATCTAAGCTAATTATTATTTTTTTTCATATCACGCCGCATTGCGCACCTTGTGCAACGACGCCGCCACCAGCTTGCCAAACGCGTCCACCGGCCCTTGCAGGTTGCCCAGGAAATGCGGGTAGATCAGCCACAGGTCCATCACCGGCTTGAAGTCCTTCAGGGGCATGGCCGCCAGTTGATCGCGATGGGCACTGCGCTCCAGCAGCGGGCGTGGCACCAGGCCGAGGCCCAGGCCGTCAGCCACCAGGCCCAGTTGCAGCTCGGTGCCGAAGGTCTCCAGGTTGACCCGCAACGCCAGGCCCTGGTCCGACAGGGTGCGTTGCAACCCGGCACGGAAACCGCAGCCATCCGGGTTCAGGATCCAGCCATTCTGGTACACGTCCGCCAGCTTGCAGGGCTTCTTCGGCAGTTGGGCCTTGGCAAACACCACCACCAGTTCCATCTTGCCGATGGACTCGCCGACGATGTTGTCCGGGAAGATCTTGCCCGCCGGAAACAGCGCCGCCGCCGCGTCCAGTTCGCCGCGCTCGATCTTGCCCACCAGTTGGCTGCCCCAGCCGGTAGCCACCTGGGCCCGCAGCTCGGGGAATTCACTGCGCAGGTGCTTGAGGGCGTCCAGCAACACCACGTCGCCAATGGTCTGCGGCACCCCCAGGCGCAGCAGGCCGGTGGGCGGCGCGTCGGTGGCCACCAGTTCCCGCAGGGCGTCCATTTCCCGAAGGATCGAACGGCACTGTTCATACACCCGCGTACCGATCAAAGTAGGCTTGAGCGGCTTGGTGTTGCGGTCGAACAACTCCACCCCCAGCGCCTGCTCGAAGTTCTGCACGCGACGGGTAATGGCCGGCTGGGTCAGTTGCAGCGACTCGGCGGCATGGCTGATGGACTGGCAACGAATCACTTCGACAAAGGCATCGATATCGTCAATTTTCATTTGGGCCGCACATAGAGAACAGTCATTAAGATGTGTGAAAAGCATAGTTCCATAAACGGTGGCTGGATAGCCCAACCCCCGGATCGATAACGTCTAACGCTATTCAAACCGGTTCTAAATTACTTTCCGCTATAACCTAATCATTAAAAAATAGCATATTAACTATAAACATTATGCTTAGATAAACCCATCACCACGAACCACCCACGATGGAATTGTCATGACCCAGGCCCGACACCCGGAGAGACTCAGAGCATTCATTGGCGCCCTGGCGGAATTGATCGACGGCAACCCTCGCGAAGGCGACCTGCTGCACCGCGGCGGCAAGCTGCTGGCGCAACTGGTCAGCCACGATGACTGGCTGCCGGACGAGTTTGCCCAACCCGCCCCCGAGCGTTATCAGCAATTCCTGCTGCACGCCGATTCGCGCCAGCGCTTCAGCATCGTCAGCTTTGTGTGGGGGCCGGGGCAGACCACGCCGATCCATGACCATCGCGTGTGGGGGCTGATCGGCATGCTGCGCGGTTCCGAGTATTCCCAGGGCTTTGCGCGTAACGCCGAGGGCGCACTGGTCGCCGACGGCAAGCGCATCCAGCTGGAACCCGGCCAGGTGGAAGCCGTGTCGCCGAAGATCGGTGACATCCATCAAGTCAGCAATGCCTTCAGTGACCAGGTGTCCATCAGCATTCATGTGTATGGCGCCAACATCGGTGCGGTGCGCCGCGCCGTGTACCAGCCGGACGGCAGCGAGAAACTGTTTATCTCCGGTTATTCCAACGCTTTTCTCCCGAACATCTGGGATTTGTCCAAAGACGCCCTGTCCAAAGAGAGCCCTGCCCCATGACTGTATCGAACCGCAGCTTCGCCCAGATTCGCCAGGCCCTGCTGGACCGTGAAGAAGTCGCCCTTGTGGATGTGCGCGAGGAAGCGCCTTTCGCCGAATCCCACCCGCTGTTCGCCGCGAATATCCCGCTGTCGAAACTGGAACTGGAAGTGTATTCACGCATCCCACGCCGGGATACACAGGTGACGGTGTACGACAATGGCGAAGGCCTGGCACAGATCGCCGCCCAGCGCTTGCAGGCGCTCGGCTATACCGAGGTCAGCCTGCTGGAAGGCGGCCTGGACGGTTGGCGCAACGCCGGTGGCGAGCTGTTTATCGACGTCAACGTGCCAAGCAAATCCTTTGGCGAGCTGGTGGAAAGCCAGCGCCACACACCGTCGTTGGCGGCTGAAGAAGTGCAGGCATTGCTCGACAGCAACGCCGACGTGGTGGTGCTCGACGCCCGCCGCTTTGATGAATACCAGACCATGAGCATTCCCACCGGCATCAGCGTGCCCGGCGCCGAACTGGTGCTGCGCGCCCGTGAGCTGGCACCGGACCCGGCCACGCGCATTATCGTCAACTGCGCCGGGCGTACCCGCAGCATCATCGGCACCCAGTCGCTGATCAATGCCGGCATCGCCAACCCGGTGTCTGCCCTGCGCAACGGCACCATCGGCTGGACCCTGGCCGGGCAGAAGCTGCAACACGGCCAGGCTCGACGCTTCGCGCCGACCTCGGAAGAACACCGCCAGATCGCCGCCAGGGACGCCCGCCAAGTCGCCGACAAGGCCCGCGTAGGCCGCGCCACCCTCGCCGACCTGCAACGCTGGCAGCAGGAAGCGACGCGCACCACTTACCTGTTCGACGTACGCACCCCGGAAGAATTCGAAGCCGGCCACCTGCCCGGCTCGCGCTCCACACCGGGCGGCCAACTGGTGCAGGAAACCGATCACGTCGCCAGCGTACGCGGCGCCCGGCTGGTACTGGTGGATGACGACGGCGTGCGGGCCAATATGTCTGCGTCCTGGCTCGCACAACTGGGTTGGGAAGTGCATGTGCTGGATGACCTGCAACCTGCGCACTTCAGCGAACCGGGGGCCTGGGTTGCCCCCGTCCCGGCGCCGCAACAGGCCGAGTTGATCAGCCCGCACACCCTCGCCGAATGGCAGGCTCATGGCGACACCGCAGTACTGGATTTCACCGCCAGCGCCAACTACGTCAAGCGCCACATTCCCGGTGCCTGGTGGGCGTTGCGCGGGCAGTTGCCCGAAGCCTTGCGCAAGGTGCCTGCTGCCGAACGCTACGTGTTGACCTGTGGCAGCAGCCAGCTGGCGCGCCTCGCGGTGGCGCAAGTCGAAGCGCTGACCGGCAAGCCCGTGTTCCTGCTGCAGGACGGCACTGCCAGCTGGATCGCCGCGCAACTGCCGCTGGAGGAAGGCGAGACCCGCCTCGCTTCACCGCGCATCGACCGCTACCGCCGCCCGTACGAAGGCACCGACAATCCGAAGGAAGCCATGCAGGCCTACCTCGACTGGGAGTTCGGCCTGGTGGACCAGCTGGCCCGCGACGGCACCCACGGGTTTTATGTGATCTGAACACCCCCAGGAGCGAGCCCGCTCGCTCCTCTTCCCACTACCAGCCGACCCCTTCTCCAGGCGGAGGCGACTGAACGCAAGACCTAGCCTGGAGCCCGCCTGATGCGCTTTACCCTTGCCCTTTTACTGGCCGCCCTCACCCTGGGTGCGACTTGCCAGGCCGCCGACCTGCAGCCCCTGCGAGTGGCCAACCAGAAATCCACCATCAAGGCGCTGCTGGAAGTCGCCGGCGAAACCCGGGATGTGCCCTACGAAATCCAGTGGTCCGAGTTCCCCGCCGCCGCACCGCTGGGCGAAGCCCTCAACGCCGGGGCCGTGGACATCGGCGCGCTGGGGGACGCGCCCTACGTGTTCGCCCTCGGTGCCGGAGCACCGCTGAAGGTGGTGAGCATCATCCACGCCGAAGGCCGCAACACCACCGCGCTGATTGTTGCGAAAGATTCTCCGATCCACGATCTTGCCGACCTCAAGGGCAAGCGCATCGTCACCACCCGCGGCTCCATCGGGCACTTCCTGGCGATCAAGGCGCTGCGCAGCGCCGGCCTTTCCACCCACGACGTGCAGTTCATCTTCCTGCTGCCCAGCGAGTCACGGCTGGTGCTGGATAACGGCACCGCCGATGCCTGGTCGACCTGGGACCCCTACACCACCGTGGTCACCAGCCAGAGCCAGGCAAGGGTCCTTGCCAGCGGCAACAACCTGCTGAGCAATCACCTGTACCTCGCCGCCACCAGCAAGGCGATTGCCGACAAGCGCGTGCAGCTGGACGACTTCGTGGCCCGGGTCGACCGCGCCTACCGCTGGAGCAACGATCACCCGCAGGCGTTCGCCGCCGCCATGGCCAAAATCACCGGCTTGCCGCTGGAGGTGCACGTAGCCGTGGCCAACGCCACCCATATGCAACCGGTGGCGATTGACGACTCGGTGATCAGCGGCCTGCAAACCACCGCCGACATCTATCAGGACGAAGGCCTGCTGACCAAACACATCGACGTCTCCCAAGGCTTCGACAAAAGCTTCAACGCCAAACGTGCCCCGCTTACCCAGGCTTCCCGCTAAAAGGAGAGAGAACATGAGCAAACGCCAACTGAAACTCGGTGCCATGGTGCACGGCGTCGGTCACGGCTGGGGCGAATGGCGCCACCCGCAGGCGCAGCCCAATGCCAGCGTCAACTTCGGGTTCTACAAGCATCAGACGCAACTGGCCGAAGGCGCGAAGTTCGACTTCGTGTTCATCGCCGACAGCCTGCATATCCATGAAAAATCCAGCCCGCACTACCTCAACCGTTTTGAGCCACTGACCATTCTTTCGGCCCTGGCCGCCCTGACCTCGAACATCGGCCTGGTGGCAACCGTCACCGTGAGCTACACCGAACCATTCCAGGTGGCACGCCAGTTCGCCTCCCTGGACCACATCAGCGGCGGCCGCGCCGGCTGGAACGTGGTGACTTCGTGGCTCAGCGGCACCGCCGACAACTTCGGCAAGGCCGAGCACCCGCCCCACGCCGTGCGCTACCGCATCGCCAGGGAGCACGTGAATGTGGTCAAGGGCCTGTGGGATTCCTGGGAAGACGATGCCTTTGCGTACAACAAGCAAAGCGGCGAATTTTTCACCCCTGGCAAGCTGCATGCACTGGAACACAAAGGCGAGTTTTTCTCGGTCAAGGGCCCGCTGAATATCGCCCGCTCGCGCCAGGGCCAGCCGGTGATTTTCCAGGCGGGCACTTCCGAGGACGGGCGCAATTTTGCCGCCGAAAACAGCGACGCGATTTTTGTCCATGCCGAGACCTTCGACGAAGCCAAGGCCTACGCCCAGGACTTGAAGAAACGCGCCCGCAGTTTTGGCCGTGATGCTGATCAGTTGTCGATCCTGCCGGGCATCCGGCCGATTGTTGGCCGCGACGAAGCCGAGGTGGAAAGCCGCTATCAGCAAGCTGTGGAGCTGGTGACCGTCGAGGACGCAATCGTCGCCCTGGGCCGCCCGTTCAACGACCACGATTTCAGCAAGTACCCGCTGGACGAACCCTTCCCGGAACTCGGCGACCTGGGCTCCAACAGCCAGAAAGGCGGCTCCGACCGTATCAAGCAACTGGCCCGCGATGAACGCCTGACCCTGCGGGAAGTGGCCCTGCGGTTCTCCCGGCCCAAGCGCGATTTTGTCGGTACCCCGGAGCAGGTCGCCGACGCGATCCAGACCTGGTTCGAAGCCGGCGCGGCCGACGGCTTCATCATCAATTCACTGCTGCCGGACGGCTTGCAGTACTTCACCGAGCTGGTAGTGCCGGTGCTGCAACAACGCGGGCTGTTGCGCAGCGAATACAGCGGCGCCACCCTGCGGGAAAACCTTGGCCTGGACGTGCCGGCGAACCGCTACAGCACCCCGTTCGAAACTCTACCAACGCAGATCGCCATCTGACCAGGGCACGACCATGACGAACACGATCAAACACGGACAGTTCAATCGTCGCGGCTTCCTGGGCGCCAGTTCGATTGCCCTTGGCGCGCTGGGCCTCGCCTCGCTGGTGCCCCGGGCTTTCGCTGCACCTGCGAAGCTCTCGGACCTGACCCTGGCCGTCGCCACCTACCGTGGCCAGGACTCGTACTTCACCGACGACGCCGGCACTTCCAACACGCCCTATAAAGTCGACTACGCCGAGTTCGCCGGCGGCAACCTGATCGTCGAAGCGCTGGCCTCCGGCAGCCTGGACATTGGCGGCATGAGCGAGATCCCGCCGATCTTCTCGATCCAGAGCCACCGCGAGCCGAAGCTGATTGCGGTGCTGCAAGGTGACGTGAATAACCAGGTGATCCTGATTCCCAAGGCGTCGAAAATTGAATCCATCGCCCAGTTGAAAGGCAAGCGTGTGGGCTATGTGCGCTCCACCACTTCGCACTACTTCTTGATCAAGGCCTTGAAGGAGCAAGGGCTGACCTTCAACGACATCACCCCCGTGGCACTCACGCCACAGGACGGTTTCAGCGCGTTCCAGAGTGGCCAGCTGGACGCTTGGGTGATCTACGGGGTGTTTATCCAGCTGGCGAAATTCCGCAGCGGCGCCCGGGTATTGAAAACCGCCCTCGGCTATCTCTCCGGCAACTACCTGATCGGCGCCCGCCCCGCCGCCCTGGAAGACCCGCTGCGCAAACAGGCGATCCAGGATTACTTGCAGCGCCAGGCGCGCACGCTGGAATGGATGAACAACAACCCCGAGCCGTGGGCTGAAAAATCGGCGAAGTTGCTCGGTGTGGACAAGGCCGTGTTCCTCGACGTGTACAACAACCGCAGCCAGCCCTACAGCGTGATCGAGGTGAACGACCAGGCCATCGCTTCGCAGCAGGAAGTGGCGGACCTGTTCTTCAATGCCGGGGTATTGAACGAGCGGCTGGATGTCAGCCCGTTGTGGGACCGGCAGTTCAAGTTGCTGCCGATATAACCCGCCTTCGAAAACGCCGAATAACCCATGTGGGAGCGGGCTTGCTCGCGAAAGCGGTGGATCAGCCAACGGATGTGCAACCTGACACACCGCTTTCGCGAGCAAGCCCGCTCCCACATTTTGAACGAGTACACCCATCATGAGCCTTTCTTCTCAACCGTCACTGCGCTCCGTGGAAGTGGCCAATTTCGAAGCCTTGCTGGAACGCCTCAGCGCCCAGCTCGCCGCCACTGCACACATCGTTGATGAAAGCGGCACCTTCCCCCACGACAACTTCAAGCTGCTGCACGAACACGGCCTTGTCGCCCTGACCGTGCCCAAGGCCCTCGGCGGTGGCGGTGCCAACCTGAGCCAGGCGCGCAAGGCCATCAGCGCGATTGCCAAGGGCGAGCCGTCCACCGCGTTGATCCTGGTGATGCAGTACCTGCAACACACGCGCCTGCAAGACAGCAAAACCTGGCCGCCCGCCCTGCGCACCCAGGTCGCCGAAGACGCTGTGCGCAATGGGGCGCTGATCAATGCCCTGCGCGTCGAACCCGATCTCGGCACCCCGGCCCGTGGCGGCCTGCCCGCGACCATCGCCCGGCGTACCGCCGCCGGCTGGCGCATCAGCGGGCGCAAGATCTACTCCACCGGCAGCCACGGCCTGAGCTGGTTCAGCGTGTGGGCCCGCAGCAGCGATGAAGACCCGTTGGTAGGCGCCTGGCTGGTGCCCAGGGACAGCCCCGGCATCAGCATCATCGACACCTGGGACCACCTCGGCATGCGCGCCACCTGCAGCCATGAAGTGGTGTTCGACAACGTGCTGGTGCCGCTGGACCACGCGGTCAGCGTCAGCCCCTGGAGCGCACCGCAGGCGGAACTGGACGGTGACGGGTTCCTGTGGATGTCGGTACTGCTCTCATCGGTGTACGACGCCGTGGCCCAGGCCGCGCGCGACTGGCTGGTGGACTGGCTGGAACAACGCAAGCCATCCAACCTCGGCGCCGCGCTGTCGACCTTGCCGCGCTTTCAGGAGACCGTCGGGCATATCGACACCCTGCTGTTTGCCAACCGCAGCCTGCTGGACGCCGCCGCCGACGGGCACACCCCGGCAGCCCACGCCGCACAGATCAAATACCTGGTGACCGGCAACGCGATCCGTGCCGTCGAGTTGGCCATCGAGGCCTCCGGCAATCCCGGCCTGTCCCGACACAGCCCACTGCAGCGGCATTACCGCGACGTGCTGTGCAGCCGCGTGCATACCCCGCAGAACGACGCGGTGCTGCAAGGCGTCGGCAAGGCCGTCTTCGCTCAACGACACAAGGAACGCCCATGAGCCAGGTGATTATCGCCAGCCAGCTGGACGAAGATTTCAATCAAGTCATCCGCCAGCGCCTGGCCCTCACGCACCCCGGTGCCGAGGTGATCAGTGTGCCGGCCGGTGTGCCCAGCGACTTGCCGGCCCAGGCCAATATCCTGCTGGCCCGGCCGATCAATGTGCGCGGCTACACCGCGCCGGACACACCGCCCCCGGGTTGGCCGTATGGCGTGCAGTGGATCCAGGTGGTGTCGTCGGGCATCGACTTCTATCCCAAGTGGCTGTTCAACGGGCCGCCGGTGAGCACCTCACGGGGCAGCGCCGCCGAGAACCTCGCCGAGTTCGCCCTGGCGGCAATCTTCGCGGCGGCCAAGCATTTGCCGGATATCTGGGTAAAGGATGCCCAGTGGCAGTTCACCCCGTTGCGCCCGCTCAAGGGCACCACCCTGGGGATTCTCGGGTTTGGCGCGATTGGCCGCAGCCTGGCGCAGAAGGCTCATGGGTTGGGGATCAAGGTGGTGGCATTACGCCAAAGTGACACGCCGTTTGACGTGGAGGGTGTGGAAGCGGCGCGGGATATCCATGACCTGTTTACTCGTTCCGATCACCTGGTGCTGGCAGCGCCACTGACCGAGGCCACACGGCATATCGTGGATCGGGAGGCGCTGGCGAATGCCAAGCCAGGGTTGCACCTCATCAATATTGCCCGGGGAGGATTGGTGGATCATGAGGCGCTGCTGGAGGCGCTGGACAGCGGCCATATCGGGCTGGCTTCGCTGGATGTGACCGAGCCCGAGCCATTGCCGGACGGGCATGCGTTGTATGGGCATCCGAGGGTCAGGGTGTCGCCGCATACGTCGGCGATTTCGACCAATAGCCGGCATGACATTGCGGACAGTTTCCTGGGCAATCTGGAAAGGTATCTGAGTGATCGGCCGCTGGAAAACCTCGCTGATACCCAACGCGGTTACTAAACCCAACAGAGATCAAAATGTGGGAGCGGGCTTGCTCGCGAATGCGGTGTTTCAGTCACTATCAATGTTGACTGAGCGACCGCATTCGCGAGCAAGCCCGCTCCCACATTTGTTTTTTGTCGGCTGAAAAATATCATCAGCCTTACGCATCACATTCAAATCAATACATACCTATTTTTTATAATTAACTTATAACTAATCGGACTTTTACGCCCGGCATTTATACAAATACTGTTACATCCAGTACCGACCCCTGACCAGGTGGAGGCCCAATTTTGCCTAAACCGTCAACCACCTCAGGGGTCCATCATGAGTCCTACCGCCGTACCCAATCGCCTGGCACTGGCCATCTCCCTCGCCCTGTTCGGCCTCGCCGTTCACGCCGACGACACCGCCCTGCCGGTGGTCAATGTCACCGCCGAGCACCGCAGCGAAGACCTGCAAAAAACCCCGCTGGCGATTTCCGCGTTTGATGAAAAGGCCCTGGAAGACAAGCAGATCAACAGCGTGCGCGACCTCTCGGGCCAGGTGCCGAACCTGACACTCAGCCGCCAGTCGATCTCCTACAGCGCGCAGACCTACGGCATTCGCGGTATCGGTGAAACCGACCCGATCCAGGAAGCCGCCGTCGCCGTGTATGCCGATGACCTGTACATCCCGCGTGCGATTTCGTCGATGCTCGACTTCAACGATGTGGAGCGTGTCGAAGTGCTGCGCGGGCCCCAGGGCACCCTGTACGGACGCAACAGCAGCGCCGGCGCGATCCGCGTGATCACCCGCGATCCGACCCAGGAAACCCGTGGTTTTGTAGAGCTGGGCGCCGGAAACTACGATGCGCAGAACGCACGCCTGCTGATCAGCGGCCCGCTGGTGGACAACGCGCTGTTCGGCAGTTTCTCGGCGATCCGCCTGAGCCGCGACGGCACCGTCTCCGACCCCACCCGGGGCAAGGATGTAAACAACGTCGACATCCAGTCCTACCGCGGCAAGCTGCGCTACAAGCCGGTGGATTCGCCGTGGGATGTGCAACTGACCCTGGCCGGTACCTTCGACCGGGGCGACACCACCAGCTACACGCCTTTCGACGCCAACGGGCATTTCGACAAGTTCAAGAGCTACAGCAGCCTCGACCCGAAAAACCGCCTGGACCAGGGCAGCTCGGTACTGCGGGCGATTTACGCGATCAATGACAACCTGAACTTCAAGTCGGTGACCGCCTACTCGGCGTTCCACCAACCGGTGGACTACGACAACTCAGGGCAAGCCGCGCTGATCCAGAACAACCTGATTCTGTACAAGCAGAACTATGCGACCCAGGAGTTCCAGCTCAACGGCGACTACGACGATTTCAGCTTCAGCACCGGGGTGTACCTGTACCGCGAGAAGTTCGACGCCGACCGCGACAACCTTACCTATTCCATCGCCCGCAATCGGGTGATCGGCCAGGGCCAATACAGCACCACCAACACCGAAAGCTATGCGCTGTATGGCCAGGGCACCTACAAGCTGACGCAACAACTGTCGCTGATCGCCGGCCTGCGCTTTACCCGCGAGCACAAGAATTTCGACTTCACCAACTACGCGATCAACACCGACCGGCAAATCACCGGCACCAACTTCACCGCCGAGTCGAGCAAATCCTGGCAGTCCACCAGCCCGAAGATCGGCTTCGAATACGCCTGGACCCCGCACCTGAACCAATACGCCTACGTCGCCAAGGGTTTCAAGGCCGGTGGCTACGACAACCGCGCCCCCACCCAGGCCGCCGCCGAACAGGCGTTCTCCCCGGAAGACGTGACCACCTGGGAAACCGGGGTCAAGGGCGACTTCTTCGACCAGCGCCTGCGGGCCAACGTCGCGCTGTTCTACAACGACTACAAAGACCTGCAAACCAACGCCTATGACCCGGCGCTGGGGGTGAGCCTGCGCACCAACGTCGGCCGTGCCCACACCTACGGCGTAGAACTGGAAACCCTCACCGCCCTGAGCCGCGACCTGCAACTGACCGCCAACGTCGGCTACCTGCAAAGCAAGTACGACGACTTCCAGAACGCCAGCGGTGCCGGGGTGGATGCCAACGGCAAGCAACTGGTGTTCTCGCCACGCTGGAACGCGAGCGTTGGCCTGAACTACACCATCCCGGCCGGGCTGCCGGGCACCTGGCTGGCAGGCACCGATGCGCAGTTCCAGACCAAGTCCTATGCCAACGCATTGAACGACGACATCCAGGAAATCCCGCAACAGACCTTCTGGAACGCCAACACCCGCTACATCAGCGGCGACGGCCACTGGACCACCACCCTGGCGGTGAAAAACCTGCTGGACCGCGCCTACCCGCAGTCGGTGGGCTACGTGCCCTCCAGCGGCGCCCGCTACTACTCGGTCAACGACCCGCGAACCCTGTTGCTGACCGTGCGCTACGACCTCTGACAAACCGCTATCTCAAGGAGCGAATCATGGCTTTTACCCGCAGGGAACTGATTTCCCGTATTGCCGCCGTGGGCGGTTATTCCGCCGCTGTCAGCGCATTGGGCGCGCTGGGGCTGACGCCTCAGGCGGTGGCATCGAGCTTTACCCCGCTGCAATTGGGCAGCACCGGCAAAGGCAAGCAGGTGGTGGTGGTCGGCGCCGGGATCTCCGGGCTGGTCAGCGCCTATGAGCTGCGCAAGGCCGGGTTCAACGTGACGATCCTGGAAGCCCGCGACCGGGTGGGTGGACGCAACTGGACCCTGCGCCGAGGCACCAAGGTCGATTTCGACGACGGCGTCAGCCAGACCGTCGACTTTGATGACGGGCAGTTTTTCAACGCCGGCCCCGCGCGTATTCCCAGCCACCACCAGACGATCCTCGGCTACTGCCGCGAGCTGGGTGTGGAGCTGCAAGTACTGGTCAACAGCAGCCGCAACGCCCTGGCCCGGCCGGATACGCAGCAACCGGCATTCCAGCTGCGCCAGGCGGTCAACGACACCCGCGGCCAACTCTCGGAACTGCTGGCCCGCACAGTCAGCCGCAAGGCGTTGGACCAGGACCTGAGCGTGGATGACCGCAAGGCGCTGCTGAGTTTCCTCAAGGTGTACGGCGACCTCAACGGCGACCTGCAATACAAGGGTTCGGTGCGCTCCGGCTACACCCGCGTGCCCGGCGCCGGCGACCAGACCGGCGTGACCCGCGCGCCGCTGGAGCTGCAGACCCTGCTTAATCCCAAGCTGTGGGGCGCGCTGGTGTTCGATGAAATCCCGGAGTTTTCCTCCACCATGTTCCAGCCGGTGGGCGGCATGGACCGCATTCCGTATGCCTTCTACGAGCATCTGAAAGATGCGGTGCGCTTCAACGCCGAAGTCAGCGATATCCAGACCTCGGAGCAAGGCAGCCGAATCACCTACCGCGACCGTATCAGCGGCAAGACCCAGGTGCTGAGTGCCGACTACGCGATTGTCACCGTGCCCTTGCCGCTGCTGGCCAAGCTGCCAACCAACTTCACGGCACCCTTCAAGCAGGCGATCCAGACCGCGCAAAGCGACCAGGCCAACAAGGTGGCCTGGCAGGCGCCGCGCTTCTGGGAAACCGACTTCAACATCTACGGCGGCCTGTCGTACCTCGACCATGAAGTCAAAGGCCTGTGGTACCCCAGCGACCGCCTCAACAGCGCCCAGGGGATTCTGGTGGCGGCCTACAACACCAGTGAATCGGCCCAGGCCTTCAGCCAGAAATCCCTGGCCGAACAGTTCGCCTCCTCACGCCAGGCGGTGGAGCTGTTGCACCCCGGCCACAGCGCCAAGCTGCAAAAACCGGTGGCGATCAACTGGTCGAAAGTCAGCTACAGCAAGGGCCCGTGGATCGTCAACGACGAGGTCGGCGAAAGCGCCTACCGCGTGCTCAACGAGCCCCAGGGCCGCACGTACCTGGCCAGCGACGCCCTCGCCCACGGCGGCGTCGGCATCTGGCAGAACAGCGCCGCCGATTCGGCGCGGCGCATCGTCTCGCTGATCGGCCGGCATGCCGAACGCCAGCAACCGGGCGTCGCCGCCTGACTTTTCTCTCTCAAGGAATGAACCGATGAAGACGCTTTTTGCAGGACTGCTGATGACCGCCACCACCCTTGCCGCCCACGCCGATGAGATCAAGCGCGTGCCGCTGCCGAACTCGAATTTCCCGATCTCATTGGCGGTGTCGGTGCCGCCGCAGACCGAGCTGCTGTTTGTGAGTGGGTTGCTGGCCGACCTGCATGACCCCAAGGCGCCGAAAGACTCGTTTGCCGCCTATGGCGACACGGCCATCCAGACCACGTCGATCCTCAACAAGCTCAAGGGTGTGCTGCAAGGCCAGGGCCTGGATTTGGGAGATGTGGTGCAGCTGCGGATATTCCTGGTGGGCGATCCAGCCAAGGGCGGCAAGCTTGATTTTGCCGGGTTGCAGGAAGGCTACACGCCGTTCTTCGGCAGTGCCGAGCAGCCGAAAAAACCGGCGCGCACCGCGGTGCAAGTCGTCGCGTTGCCATTGCCCGGCGGGCTGGTAGAAATCGAAGCGGTTGCCGCGCGCAAACGCTGACAGGGACATCACTCGAGACCAAGGAGCTCCACTCTCATGCGAACATTCAACTGGCTGACGGCACCTTTGTGGCGAGGGAGCTTGCTCCCGCTGGGGCGCGCAGCGGCCCTGAAGCCTGACTCCGCAATTTCCTCGGAAGACCGTATTGGGGCTGCTACGCAGCCCAGCGGGAGCAAGCTCCCTCGCCACAGCAAGCTCCCTCACCACAGCAAGCTCCCTCGTCACAGCAAGCTTCCTCACCACAGCAAGCTCCCTGGCCACAGCAAGCTCGCTCATCGTAAAAGGCTACATCGGTACAATCATCTGAAACTCCTGCCGCTCTCGCTGGCGTGCGGCCTGGCGTCCTTCGGCGTCGAATCTGCCGAAGACCGCTCCCCCACCCTCGACACCGTGGTGGTCACCGGCAACCGTGGCGCCGAACAACGCACCGTCACCACCAGCCCCACGCCGATTGATGTGATCAGCGGCGAACAGCTGCGGGCCGTGGGCAAGCCGAGTTTGCTGGAGGCATTGGGCAAGCTCATCCCCTCGTTCAACCTGCCCGACCGCGCCGGCTGGGATGCCAGCGGCGTGGTGCGTTCGGCTACCCTACGCGGCCTCACTGCCTCTCACGTACTGGTGCTGGTCAACGGCAAACGCCGGCATACCAGCGCCACCCTGAACATCAACGGCATCAACAGCGGCGCGGCCCCCAGCGACCTCGACCTGATCCCGGTGGCTGCCATCGACCATGTGGAGGTGCTGCGAGACGGTGCAGCGGCGCAATACGGCTCGGATGCGATTTCCGGGGTGATCAACATCATCCTCAAGCAGACCACCGGCGGCAGTTCCGACACCACCCTGGGCCAGAACTACGACGGCAAGCGCGGCACCGGCCAGGAGGCGCTGAACTATGGCTTCCAGGTGGGTGAAGCCGGGGTGCTCAACGTGTCCCTCGACACCCGCTACCAGGAGCGCGACAACAAGGCCGGCAGCAACGGCTACAGCAGCCATTACTACCCGCTGGCGGACGGTTCCCCCGACCCGCGCGAAGCCACCTCCAGCCACCACACCTACAAAGGCTACGGCTCGCCCCGCAGCCAGTTGGGCGATGTGGCGTACAACCTCGACCTGCCGCTGAACGACAACCTGACGCTGTACTCGTTTTCCACCCTGGCCACCCGGGAGAACAACGACGGCCAGAACTTCCGCCTGCCCAACGGCCGCAACACCATCACCACCGGGCCCAACGGTTACCCCGATGGCTACAGCCCGTACTGGCTGGTCAACGAGACCGACTTCCAATCGGCCTTCGGTGCCAAGGGCAATGACATCGGCGGCGGCTGGGGTTGGGACCTGAGCAGCACCTACGGGCGCAACTACGCCAAGCAGCGCACCTACGACAACCAGAACCCGTCCCTGGGCGAAAGCACACCGAACAAGTTCACCTCCGGGATCTACATCGCCGACCAGCTCACCACCAACCTCGACCTGAAAAACACCTACGAGATCGGCCTGGCCAAGCCGTTGGACGTGGCGTTCGGCCTGGAGCATCGGCGCGAAAGCTACGAGACCCGCGCCGGCTCCGAGGCTTCCTATATCGATGGCGGCTACGTGTTCCCGGCAGGCCATCCGCGTGCCGGGCAGCGTCCGGATCCAGGGGCCCAGGTCACCAACGGCATCCGTCCGGAAGACGCGCAGAAGGTCAGCCGCAACAGCGTCGCCAGCTATGTCGACCTCGGGTTCTACCCCACCGAGCAGTGGTACGTCGGCGTGGCCGGACGCTACGAACATTACAACGAAGGCGTCGGCGGTACCCGCAGCGGCAAGCTCAGCACGCGATATGCGTTCAACCCGGTGTTCGCCCTGCGCGGCACCGTGAGCAACGGCTTTCGCGCACCGTCCCTGGCCAACGAGATCTTCACCGCACGCTCCACCGGGTTCGACACCATCAATGGCGTGTACCAGTCGTATAACTACGTGATCCTGCCGGTGGATTCCGCCGGCGCCCAGGCATTGGGTGCCAAGTCACTGAAGCCGGAGCGCTCGACCAACTTCAGCCTCGGTTTCGCCGTGACCCCAAGCGATGACTTGAGCCTCACGGTGGACGGCTACGTGATCAACCTGCGGGACCGCCTGGTGCTCAGCGAACGCTTCCAGGGCCCGGGCATTGCCTCCCTGCTGGACAGCATCGGCGTACCGGCCACGGCGGGCGCGCAGTACTTCACCAACGGCGCCAACACCCGCACCTCCGGGGTGGACGTGGTGGGCAACTACCGGCAGAACCTCGACCGCTACGGCTCGGTGAAATGGACGGCGGCGCTGAACTACAACCACACGCAGATCCTCAGCGTCAACGACACCCCGGCGCAGCTCGCCGCCCTGGGCAACTTCCAGTTGATGGGTCGCCAGTCACGGGCACTGATCACCAAGACTTCACCCAGCAGCAAGATGATCTTCTCCGCCGACTGGGCGATCCACGACTTCGACGTCAACCTGCGCCTGACTCGCTACGGCACCTACACCGAGGTCAACAGCTCCAGCGACGCGAGCCTGGACCGCACGTATTCGGCCAAGTGGATCACTGACCTCGACGTGGCCTACGCGATCACCAAACAGCTGACGGTGGCCGTAGGTGCGCAGAACCTGTTCGACAAATACCCGGATCACATCGGCGTGAAGAACTCGTCGTTCGGCGATAACTGGGGCAGCTATTCGCCGTTCGGGTTTACCGGCGGGTATTACTACAGCCGGGTGCAGTACGCGTTCTGATTCAACAACCGCCGGCCAGGCGTTCACGCAGGAACTCGATCAACGCCTGCACCGGGCGCGAGCTCTGGCGGTGCTGGGGGTAAACGGCGGAAAGGGTCAGGGGTTCGGGCGCGCAGTCTTCCAGCAGCGTCACCAGGCGGCCGTCCTGCAAGGCTTGGGCAACGATAAAATGGGGTAGGTAGGTGATGCCCAACCCGGCCACGGCGGCATCCCGCAGCAACTCACCGTTGTTGACCCGCATGCGCCCGCTGACGTTACGGGTGTGGGGTTTGCCATCGACCTTGAAGTGCCATTGCACCTGGCGACCATGGCCGTAAGGCAGGCATGCGTGATCGGCCAGGTCATCGGGACTCTGCGGCGTGCCGTGGCGGGCCAGGTAGTCGGGACTGGCGCAGTAGACGCGCTGCACACTGGCGATGCGTCGGGCGATCAGGGTCGAATCCTCGAGGGTGCCGATGCGCAGCACCAGATCGTAGCCCTCGCTGATAAGGTCTACCGGGCGGTCGCTGAGGTCCACTTCCACGGTGACATGAGGGTGGCGTTGCAGGAACAGCGGCAACAGGCAACCCAGGTGCGCCATGGCAAACGACAAAGGCGCGCTCAGGCGAATGGTGCCTCGGGGCTCGGTGTTTTGCCCGGCGATGCCCTGCTCCACTTGCTCGACTTCACTGAGCAGGCGCAGGGCGGATTCGTAGTAACTCTGGCCCAGCGGCGTGACGTCCAGGCGGCGGGTGGAGCGGTTGAGCAGGCGTACGCCGAGGCGCTCTTCCAGCTGGATCAGGCGGCGGCTGACAAACTGCTTGGACAGGCCAAGATGCTCGGCGGCAGCGGTGAAACTGCCGGATTCCATGACCTGGCAAAACAGGCGCATGTCTTCGAAGGGGTTCATTGTCGCTTCTCGGTGGACGCTGGGCTGTTTTATAGCCGGTCAGTCGCCACACCACAAATCAAAATGTGGGAGCGGGCTTGCTCGCGAAGGCGGTGGGTCAGTCGGTACATGTATTGACTGGCACACCGCCTTCGCGAGCAAGCCCGCTCCCACATTGGATTACCTGCATATCAGAGAGCGGTTTATTTGGCCGTCAGCGCCGAGTAGCTGTTCATCAAATTGCGATAGTTGGGAATACGCGGCGACAGCAGATTCGCCAGGCCTTCCATGTCGTTGCGCCAGTCGACCTGCAGTTCGCAGGCCACCGAGAACCAGTTCACCAACTGTGCACCGGCCGCCGTCATGCGTGCCCACGCCGCCTGTTGCACGGTCTCATTGAAGGTGCCCGACGCATCGGTCACCACAAACACTTCAAACCCTTCAGCCAGGGCCGACAGCGTCGGGAAGGTCACGCACACGTCGGTCACCACACCGGCAATGATCAGTTGCTTGCGGCCGGTGGCTTTCACTGCCTTGACGAAATCTTCGTTGTCCCATGCGTTGATCTGGCCAGGGCGCGGGATGTACGGCGCGTCCGGGAACAGTTCTTTCAGCTCCGGCACCATCGGGCCGTTGGGGCCGCTTTCGAAACTGGTGGTGAGGATAGTCGGCAGCTTGAAGAACTTGGCCAGGTCCGCCAGGGCCAGCACGTTGTTCTTGAACTCGTTGGGCGAGAAGTCCTGCACCAGGGAAATCAGGCCGGTCTGGTGATCCACCAGCAGGACCACTGCGTCATCTTTGTTCAGGCGTTTGTAAGTCATGGGAACACTCCTTTGGGGGTTGATTCAGAAGGCAAAACACGAGCAGCCAAACGCGCCCCAGAAACCCTGGAAGTCGCTGACCGGCACGTTCGAGAGACGCGCCCGTTCATGGCTATGGGAATGCACGCCACAGGGGCCGCTGCACTGGTGCACCTGGGCTTGCAGCGCTGACGCCGGGCGCCAGTGGCCCGGTACCTTGACCACCGGCGACCAGTCCGGCAGCACCGGCACGCTGGGTGGTGCGAAATCTTCAAAGTCGCCGGCGCCGTACACCACCTTGCCGCCGACCACGGTGAGTACCGATTCGATCCACTTGATGGCTTCCTCGTCGACACTGAAGAAGTCCGCCGACAGTACCGCCACGTCCGCCAATTGGCCGACCTTGATCTGGCCCTTCTTGCCCTGCTCGGAGGAGAACCAGGCGCTGCCGTGGGTGAACAGTTCCAGGGCCGTCAGCCGGGGCAGCCCCTCGGCGTGCAGTTCCAGCCCGCCGACGGTGCGGCCGCTGACCATCCAGTACAGCGAGGTCCAGGGGTTGTAGCTCGACACCCGGGTGGCGTCGGTGCCGGCGCCCACCGGCACGCCTTCGGCGAGCATGCGTTTGATCGGCGGCGTGGCCTCGGCGGCCTTGGCGCCGTAGCGCTCCACAAAGTACTCACCCTGGAACGCCATGCGGTCCTGGATCGCGATGCCGCCGCCCAGCGCCCGCACGCGCTCGATGTTCTGCGGGGTGATGGTTTCGGCGTGATCGAAGAACCATGGCAAGCCGTTGAACGGGATGTCGCGGTTGACCTTCTCGAACACGTCGAGCATCCGCGAGATCGACTCGTTGTAGGTGGCGTGCAGGCGGAACGGCCAGCGCTGTTCCACCAGGTGGCGCACCACCGGTTCCAGTTCCTGCTCCATGGTCAGCGGCAGGTCCGGGCGTGGCTCGAGGAAGTCTTCGAAGTCGGCCGCCGAGAACACCAGCATTTCGCCGGCGCCGTTGTGGCGCAGGTAGTCGTCGCCCTGATGCAGGGTCACGCTGCCGGTCCAGTTCTTGAAGTCGCTGAGTTCTTCCTTGGGCTTCTGGGTGAACAGGTTGTAGGCGATGCGCACGGTCAGTTGCTGGTCCTTGGCCAACTGTTCGATCACGGCGTAATCGTCGGGATAGTTCTGGAAACCACCGCCGGCGTCGATGGCACTGGTCAGGCCCAGGCGGTTGAGTTCGCGCATGAACTGGCGGGTGGAATTCACCTGGTATTCCAGGGGCAGTTTCGGGCCCTTGGCCAGGGTCGCGTAGAGAATCATCGCGTTGGGCCGCGCCACCAGCATGCCGGTGGGGTTGCCGTTATGGTCGCGTACGATCTCGCCGCCGGGCGGGTTCGGCGTGTCCTTGGTGTAGCCAGCCACCCGCAGGGCGGCACGGTTGAGCAAGGCGCGGTCATACAGGTGCAGCACGAACACCGGCGTGTCGGGGGCGGCCTGGTTGAGTTCGTCGAGGGTGGGCATGCGCTTTTCAGCGAACTGGAATTCGTTCCAGCCGCCCACCACCCTCACCCACTGCGGCGTGGGCGTGCGGTCAGCCTGATCCTTGAGCATGCGCAGGGCATCGGCCAGGGACGGCACGCCTTCCCAGCGCAGTTCGAGGTTGTAGTTCAGGCCACCACGGATCAGGTGCAGGTGCGAGTCGTTGAGGCCAGGGATGACGGTGCGACCCTTGAGGTCGATGACCTGGGTACCACTGCCGCGCAGGGCCATGGCTTCGCCGTCGGTGCCCACCGCGACGAAGCGTCCCTGGTGGATCGCAACTGCCGTGGCGCGGGGATTTTCACGGTCCACGGTGTGGAACTGGCCATTGAACAGAATCAGGTCGGCGTTCATAGGGTTTCCTTTACAGAGGCTTCAAGCCAGGGCGCGAACAGGCGGGTGGCCGCCGGCATCAGCAGGTAAACCACCAGTACAACGATGGTCAGGGTGACCAGGAAGGTGGCGACGATGTAGTTGGACAGGAACGGGTGCAGCCGCAGTACCGGGCCCCAGATGATCGGCACCAGCAACGTCAGCGGCAGGATCACCAGCAGCGTGACCACTGCCTGTTTCCAGCGCGGCGGCTTGGCGGCAGCATCGGCCAGGGGCGAGAACCAGAACTCGTTGACCGCGCCGACTTCGGTCTGGTCGCCGTCGGCCAGCATCGGTGCGGCTTGGTTGATCAGCTCCAGGCGCTGCGGCGAATCGAGCCAGCGCTCCAGGTCTTCGGTGGAGCGATAACGCAGCACGCAGGTGAACAACGTAAGGCCGCCCTGCTTGCTGCGCACCACGTCAACGCCGAGGTGGCCGGGACGCTCGCCGGCAATGCGTACGATGCGTCGCAGCCAGGCTTCGTAGTCGGCTTCAAGCCCGGGTTTTATGCGGTGCTTGACCACCAGGGTCACGACCTCGTCCGGCCCGCCTTGTGCTGTTGAGTCCATCATGCCCTTCCCCTGGATGCTTGAACGTTCGCCCTAGTGTGCGACGGCCCGATCCAGAAAAATTGCATGTATGTGCTCAACTCAACAGATGCTTGCAGCGGTCTACACTGGGGATTCATTCACCGGTAAGGTGTGTGGAAACAAGTGCCCATCGACCACGGATAGCGATCATGGCTCAACCAGCAGCTGCAACCGGAACCCTGTGTTCAGAGCGGGAACAGAGGGTCAAGCAATTGATCCTCGCCAATCTTGCTGGCCCCCTGGAGGTGACGGAACTGGCTCGCGCCTGTGAGCTGTCCCGCAGCCATTTCTCCAGGGCCTTCAAGCGCACCACCGGTGTATCGCCCCAGGAATGGATTCGCCAGCAACGCATCAAGCAGGCCAAGGTGCTGATCACCGGCTCCGCCCTGAGCCTGACGCAGATCAGCCAGGAATGCGGGTTCTGCGACCAGGCGCACTTCTGTCACCTGTTCAGCCGCAGCGAAGGCGTGAACCCAATGGCCTGGCGCAAACTTCAGCTGCGCTACCGCCATCATCTGCGGACGGCACAGCTGGCGATCGTCAACCTAAAAGAGACAGTCATTCCGATTTCAGCTTCTTAATCAACCTATCGTTAACCAGTAATCTTCTCCTCACACCGAAGCCCTGCATCTCGCAGCCAGGCTTCCCTTGAGGAGAACACCCCATGCTGACCCTTCGCAAAGCCTCGGAACGCGGCGCCGCCAATCACGGTTGGTTGAAGTCGTTCCACACCTTCTCGTTCGCCAACTACTGGAACCCCAAGGAACAGGGTTTTTCCGACCTGCTGGTGATCAACGATGACCGGGTTGCCGCCGGCAAGGGCTTCGGCCAACACCCGCACCGCGACATGGAGATTTTCTCCTATGTGCTCGAAGGCGCCCTGGAACACAAGGACACCCTGGGCACCGGTTCGGTGATCCGCCCCGGCGATGTGCAACTGATGAGCGCCGGCAGCGGCGTGGCCCACAGCGAGTTCAACCACAGCCACACCCAAGGTGTGCACTTCCTGCAAATCTGGATCGTGCCGGATGTGGCGGGCGCCGAACCGCGCTATCAGCAGGAGCACTTCACCGAGGCGCAGAAACGCGGCCGGTTGCAGTTGATCATCTCGCCGGAAGGCACCGACGGCTCCCTCGGCGTGCGCCAGGACGCGCGGGTGTATGCCGGGCTGTTCAACGGCTTTGAAACCGCCAGCCTGCCGCTGGCCCCGGAACGCTACGCCTACATCCATGTGGCGCGGGGCAGCGTTGAAGTCAACGGCCAGCGCTTGCACGAAGGCGACGGTGCCCGAGTGCGCGATGAGCGGGAAATTCACCTGAGCCATGGGGAGGACGCCGAGGTGCTGGTGTTCGACCTGCGCCCTCGCGAACTACCAGAAATGCCGTGATGAGCGACGCGATGGCCCGCGAAAACGGGCCATCGCTGGCGTCGATAGTCACCATCAGCCCAATGAAGTTCTCTTAAAAAATCTGCCGCGTAACATCGCATCCATACCAACCAACGACTTTCCCGGAGCACACCCTCATGAAACGCCAACTCTTGCTTAGCCTCGCTTTCTCGGTACTTGCTGTAAGCGCCTTTACCCAACCTGCCCTCGCTGAAGGCGGCGCGGATCGCCTGATGGACAGCCGCGTGGCTGAGGGTGGGTCTGACCGTATGCTGGAACGCCGCGTTGCTGAAGGCGGGTCTGATCGCCTGCTGGAACGTCGTGTTGCTGAAGGTGGTGCTGATCGCCTTCAAGAAAACCGTGTAGCTGAAGGTGGTGCTGAGCGTCTTCAAGGCAACCGTGTAGCTGAAGGTGGTGCAGACCGCCTGATGGAAAACCGCGCGTAACCCCTGTCGTTCGCGGTTCACCCCCAGCCGGCCTGATCAGCCGGCTTTTTTTCGCCTGCTGTTAACTGATCCTCACAAGCGCCACACAAGCTCTCTGGCCATTAGTGAAGTTCACGGTCCAGCCACACCACCGCCTTGCCAATCTGCTGCCGTGCCTCAATCCGCGCGTGCACCTGCTGCACCTCTTCCAGCGCGTAATGCCCTTCGATATCCACTGTCAGCGAACCTTCGAGCATCGCCGCAAACACCGCATTGGCACGCCTCTGCACCGTAGGCCCGTCAGCCATGTGGTCGTTGAGCCGTGGGCGAGTCAGGAACAGTGAACCGGCCTCCCCCAACTCCATCGGATCGAGGTCAGTGATCGAACCGGAGACGTTGCCGTAATTGACGATCAACCCGCGCGTACGGCACGCCCTGAAACTCTCGCGCAAGGTGGCCTTGCCCACCGAGTCGAACACCACATCCACGCCCTGCCCCTGCGTTGCCTCCAACACCCGTTCGGCAAAACCGTCGTATTGCCAGGCTTGATCGGCACCACGCTCGAGGGCAATCGCGCACTTTTCGGCGCTGCTACCGGTGGTGAGCACCGTGGCACCGAGTCGCCGGGCCATTTGCACCAGCAACTGGCCGATGCTGCCGGACGCGGCATGGATCAGGCAGCTGTTGCCAGCCTGCAACCGCGCGACGTCTTCAATCAGGTAGTGAGCCGTGCAGCCCTGGAACATCGCCGCAGCCGCCTGATCGAAGCCGATCGCATTGGGAATTTGCGCCACTCGCGCGGCGGGCACGCTGGCGTATTCAGCGAACGCGCCCCATGAAATGCACCATGCCACTCGATCACCCGGCGCCAGATGGCTCACGCCCTCGCCTACCGCCACCACCACACCGGCCCCTTCCATACCCAGAGTGCACGGCAGCCGTACCGGGTAGGTCACCGACTTGGCGTACTTGCCCTGGCGGGTGTGAACATCCATGAAATTGATCCCGGAACAGGCCACCTTGATCAATACATGGCCGGCGGTCACCTGAGGTTTGGGCACATCAAGGCGCAGTTGAACGACCTCAGGGCCGCCGTAGGTTTCAAGGGTGAGGGCTTTCATTAAGGGACAACTCCGTTTGCAGTGGGAATGCGCCATGGTAAAAGGCGCTACTCTGTACGAGAATTCCCCAATACCTCCCACCCTCCGTGCGGAAATAACCCGATGTTCGACTGGCAGGATCTGTATTTCTTCACCGTGCTGGCGCGCACCCAATCACTGTCGGCTGCCGCCCGCGAACTGCAGGTGGAACACGCCACTGTTGGCCGGCGCGTCGATGCCCTGGAAAAAGCCCTCGGCGTCAAACTGGTGGATCGCCTGCCCCGCAGCCGGCCGCTCACCGAGGAAGGCCTGGCACTGGCGAAGCTGGCGGCCGGCATGGGCGAGATGGCCACCGAAGTGATGCGCCTGTCCCGCGTGGCCTCGATCGAAGTGGCCGGCACCGTGCGGGTCAGTTGCCCGCCGTCGATTGCCATCCACTGCATCGCGCCCCATGTCGCACGCTTCAGGGCGCAGTATCCCAAGCTGAATATCGTGTTGATGTCCTCGACGACGCTGGCCGCCCTCGACAAAGGCGAAGCCGACATTGCCCTGCGCACGGTACGTCCCGATGAGGAAGCGCTGGTACGCAGAAAGGTCGGCGCCGTGCGTTTCGGGCTCTATGCCACGCCCGAGCTCAAGCAGTTACCCGCTGAACAGTGGACGTTCATTGCCTATGACGCCACCCGCGACCACCTGCCCCAACAGGCGTGGATGCATCAGGTACGCGGCAACCGCACGATTGCCTTCGCCGCCAGCGACCTGATCACCCAGCAAATGGCCGCCCGGGCCCAGGTGGGTGCAGTGGTGTTGCCCACGCTGGTGGGCGATCACGACCCGGCATTGGTGCGCCTGGCAACAAACACCGAAGGCCCGGTTCGCGATATCTGGCTGACGGTGTATCCGGATATGCGCCGCTCGCCTTCGGTGAAGGTGGTGATGGAGTTTCTGGTGAGCTGCATTGAAGGCGAGCCGCAGTTGCGGCGCTGACTCAGTTGAGGGCGGGCTGGAATTTCTTGCGATAAGCCACCGGCAACACACCCACCCGTTGCTCAAATAAGCGGCGGAAGGAATTGCTGTCCTCATAGCCTACGGCGTAGGTGATGCTGTCCAGCGTCATGCGGGTGGTTTCCAGCAGTAGCTTGGCCCGCTCCAAACGCAGGGTTTGCAGGTAGGCAATGGGTGTATAGCCGGTGGCCTCCTTGAAGCGCCGCTTGAAATTGCGAACGCCAAAACCAAAGCGCCGAGCCAGGTCATCGATTACAACGGCTTGTGCAAAGTGCTGCTCCAGCCAGTGTTGCACCCGCAAAATATCTCCGTCGCCGTGATTTTTAGGCGATGACCACATCACATAGATAGATTGCTCACTGCGCACGTTGTCGATCAGCAGGTACTTGCTGCAGGTATGCGCCAACTCCGGTGTGCCGAAGCGGCGTATCAGATGCAACAGCAGGTCCATCGCAGCACTCGCCCCGCCGCTGGTGATCACCCGGTTTTCTTCACAGAGGATCTGCGTCTCCTGCAACGTCACCCCGGGGTAGCGCCGGGCAAAGAGTTCGGCAAAAGCCCAGTGAGTGGTGGCGCGCAACCCATCCAGTAGACCGTTCTCGGCAAGCATGAACGCGGCGGTGCACATTGATGCAACCACCGCGCCTTGCGCGTGCTGCTTGCGCAGCCATGCACCGTAGGCGGGAAACGCCGGCAAGGCCTCTTTCAAGGTGAACAAAAACCCCGGTATCAGCACCAGATCCGTGTGCCCTACTTGTGCCATCGAACAATCAACCTGCAAGCACTGCCCGCCCCAAGCGTTGACGACCTGACCGTCGAGCGAGACGACGACCACTTCAAAGGGCTGCTTGCCCTCGGCAAACAGATTGGCCGCACTCAGCATCTCAAGGGCGAGCGTGGCGCTGGCAGCCGAACACCGATCGGCCAGGAGCAGGGTAATGTGCATAAAAATTCCAGATTGCGCTTTTCGCATGAAATAAGTCATTTGCGCACCTACCTTACCTGATTCCTCCGCACTACAGTGCGAGCTTCAATCACTGCTCGGCTAATTCATGAATCTCTGGTTTCGCTTACTGCTCATGCTGTTTCGGCGCCCCTGGCGCAAGCCCGTCGATGGCCTGGCCACCACCGTTGTACGGATGCGTGTCTGGCCGCTGGACCTTGACCTCAACCGGCACGTCACCAACGGCCGGTATTTCACCCTGGCCGATGTCGGGCGCATGGATTTCGTACTGCGCAGCGGCGCATTTCGCGTGGCTTTGCGCAATAAGGCGCTGCCGGTTGTCGGTGACACCTGGGGCAAGTTCCGACGGGAATTGAAGCTGTTCGAAGCGTTTGAAATCCACACCCGGATTCTGGGCTGGGATCAAAAATGGAGCGTGATGGAGCACCGCTTCGTCAGCCGGGGCCGCGTGGTCGGAGTAGTGGTGATGCGCGGGCTGTTTCGCTCGGCCAAGGGCACCCTCCCCGCCGCAGATTTTGTGCGGGAGCTGGGATTGGCCGAGGTATCACCCGCGATGCCTGAATGGCTGAGGGCGTGGACGCACAGTTGCGACACCATGAGCGCCCAGTTGCGCGAGGAGGAGCACCGTTCAGGTGTTATTGCGCGGTCGAGTACTGAGCGTCGCTGACCTGCTCTATACAGTCCACCACCTTGCCGTCGAGCATTTCGTTAATCGCGATATGGGTCATGGTGGCCGCCAGGCTTCACCCGCATTTGCGCTGTTGGTGGAAGCGTTGCGTTATCGCGGCTGAAAGAAGTCCGTCAGGGCCGCGCCCAAGCCATCGAACACCACGGCGATGCGCGGGACCTTGCGCATGTCCTGATGCATGGCGATCCACACGTCAACCTTGAAATCCACCTGCGCGAGCAACACCCGCACCAGCCCGTGACGTTGTGCCACCTGGGCTGAACACACGCCGATCCCAAGCCCCGCACGCAGAGCGGCCAACTGCGCGAGGTGATCGTCGGTGCGAATCACCGTACTGGGCGCCGAACAGTCGAAACCGCGCTCACCCAGGAATTCGATCTCCAGCAAGTTGCGGTCCGGCCCGATCAGCGGGTAGCCGTGCAATTGCGCAACGGTGTCCGGCGTGCCCTGCTCTGCCAACAGTTCGGGCGCGGCGTACAACCCTACGTGAAGGTCGCCGACCTTGCGCGCGACCACCGTGGATTCGACCGGGCGACGGATGCGTACGGCGACGTCGGCCTCTTGCCGGGCAAGTGCCTGCAGCCGATTGGATACGCTCAGTTCGATGGCCAATTGCGGATGATCACGGCGCAGGCTGCGCAACATGGGCGGCAGCACTTCAACGCCCAGCAGCTTGCCGCTGGTGAGCCGCACCGTGCCGCCGGCGAGCGCCGTGTCGGCCGAGGCTGCGCGGCTGAAGGCGTTGGCGGCAACGGCCATCGCTTCAACGTGGCTGATCAGGTCCTTGGCCGTTTCGGTGGGCAATAGCCCGGCGGGTGAGCGGATAAACAGGCTGACCCCGACGCTCTGCTCCAGGGCCTCGATCCGTCGCCGCGCGGTGGCCTGGGCAATCCCCAGCAAACGGGCCGCGCCCGACAGGCTGCCGGTGCGCAACACGGCGAGGAAGGCGCGCTGGGTTTCCCATTGGAGTTGCTGGGCGTTCATACATTTCCTGTGAGCCGCTGGGCAGTTTTGGCGGATGTTCTTTGTTCGGGGGCTGCGGCATGCTGGCGAGCATAACCGATGGGGCTTTCGCCCTCACTTTGCACAGGATCGTTTTTGATGACACTCACGGGCCAATGTCGCTGCACCCGCGTGACCTACACCCTCGATACCGACGCGCCGCTGGCGGTGTATGCCTGCCATTGCCGCCACTGCCAGACCTGGAGCGGCAGCGCGTTTGCCCTGCATGCGCTGTTGCCGGCGGATGCGCTGCGGGTTGAAGGTTCGCTGACGGAATATGCCTATGACGTTGATGGGCAGCGCTCGGAACATCGGTTGTGCGGGGTGTGCCATACGCGGATCTGCAACACCACGACGGCCGCGCCGGGGTTGGTTGTGCTGCGGGTCGGGACACTGGATGAGAGCCCGTCCGTGCAGCCGGTGGCGCATATCTGGGTGCGGCACAAACAGCCGTGGGTGACGCTGGCGGAGGGTGTTCCGACCTGGCCGGAAAGCCCTACGCCCCAGGCGTTTGCGCAGGCGTTGAGCGTTCCCCTGTAGACATGACTCACACCCACACTGTGGCGAGGGAGCTTGCTCCCGCTGGGTTGCGCAGCAACCCCAAAAGCATTGACCGGCCCATCCTGAAAGACCGCAGCGGCCTACCAGGGGGCGCTTCGCACCCCAACGGGAGCAAGCTCCCTCGCCACATTGGGCTCTGCGTCGATGTTGAGACTCAGCACTTCGCCATTGCGCAACTGCCAGGCGAAGAAGTCCGAAAAGTCATCGCGAACCAGGGCGCGAATCGCCTTGGCCACCACCCCAGGAGCAACCAACCTGCAACTGCATATCGTCTCCTTTTTTCCTGACACTGAAAGGCCGCGAACGGCGCACCCGATAAAGGCCTAAGCTAAGATCGAAAAATTATTTATCGAATGTTTTTTAGAACAATAAGCTCACCTTAATCCATTAAGAGTCGAGCACGCCATGCCCCTGTTTTCGCTCCATCGTCTTTTCATCACTGGCCTGGCCACGCTGGGCCTCTGCACCGCCCTGAACGCTCAGGCCGAGGAAACCGTACGCATCGGCTACCAGAAATCCTCGACCCTGATCACCTTGCTGAAAACCCAGGGCACCCTGGAAAAAGCCCTCAAGGCCGACGGCATCGACGTCACCTGGCACGAGTTCCCCAGTGGCCTGCCGCTGCTGGAAGCACTCAACGTCGGTAACGTGGATATCAGCGCCGACGTGGCCGACACCGTGCCGATCTTCGCCCAGGCCGCCCAGGCCAAGCTCACCTACTTCGCCCAGGAAGCGCCCTCGCCCCAAGCCCAGGCGATCGTGGTGCGCAAGGACTCGCCGATCCAGCAACTGGCGGATTTGAAAGGCAAGAAAATCGCCGTGACCAAGGCCGCCGGCACTCACTATTTATTGATCGCAGCCTTGAACAAGGCGGGGCTGGCCTTCTCCGATATCGAGCCGGCGTACCTGACGCCCGCCGATGGCCGCGCTGCATTTGAAAACAACAAGGTTGATGCCTGGGTCACCTGGGAACCGTTCCTCACCAGCGTGCAGCGCCAACTGCCCACCCGCACCCTTGCGGACGGTACCGGGCTGGCCAGTTACAAGCGCTATTACCTGACGGGTACGCCCTACGCCAAGGCGCATCCCGAAGTGCTGAAGCTGGTGTACGAGCAGTTGCACCAGGCTGGCGAGTGGGTGAAGAGCCACCCGCGTGATGCCGCGAAAGTGCTGGGGCCGTTGTGGGGCAACCTGGATGTGGAGACTGTCGAGGCCGCCAATGCTCATCGCAGTTATGAGGTGCAGCCGGTGACGCTGGATCAGTTGGGGGAGCAGCAGAAGATTGCGGATGCGTTCTTCAAGGCGGGGTTGTTGCCCAAGGCGGTGGATGCGCAGGATGTGCAGGTGTGGAAACCCTGAGGCAGTCAATTGTGGGAGCCGGGCTTGTCCGCGATGCAGACAACTCGGTACTCCAGTCATACCGCGGTGATGCCATCGCAGCCTCGCCAAGGCTCGACAGCTCCCACAGTTGATGTTCAGGGCCTGGACTATCGGCGGTGTCAGCTTTTACGCGTCGCGTCATCCAACGCCAGAATGGTATGGGCATTGGTCACCGTGGTCGCCAGGGTATTGATCACTCCCGAACGCAACGCCCCCAGCGTCGCCGCCGCCTTGGTGTTTTCACTGGCAATCGCCACCACATCCGGAATCCGGAACAGCTCCTGCACCGTCAACCCGATCACCCGCCCCTGAATCGCGTTGACCGCCGGCTGGCCATGAATGTCGATGAAGTCATAACCCATCATGTCCCCCACCGTGCCGGACAACCGCGCCTGTGCAATTTCCTGGGGCGAAAACCACCCCATGCGCACCATGTTGCTGTTTTCACTCATGTCACCGATGCCGATCAACGCCATGTCCGCACGGCGGGCACGGTCAAGCGTGGAACGCACCGTATCGTTGCTGATCAACACCCCACGCAGTTCCGGGTTGGCCACCAGCGCCGGGGCGTACAGGCTTTCACTCTCGCCACCAAACCGCAGGGCCAGGCGCCGGCAAATATGGTCGGGGTTCATGTATTCACCCGCCTTGAGCGAACCGCCAATGGCGCACACAAACGTGCAGTTGCGGGTCACCGGCAAAAACACATTATCGGCCACCGCACCGACGTTACGCCCCATGCCCACCGCGACGATCATGCCGTCGCTGAGGGTTTTGTTCAGGTAGTTGGCCACCAGGCTCGCCACCGCCGAGCGCTGGGTGTCCGGGTCGCTGTGGTCCACCGCAATCAAGGCGCGGTCCAGCTGGAAGCGCTCCACCAGCGCCTGTTCCAGCTCGTTGTTCATCGCCGGGTGCTGCAACACCCGCACCTCGACAATCCCTTCATCCCGTGCGCGTTTGAGCAGGCGGCTGACTTTTGCCCGGGACAGGTCGAAGCGCTTGGCGATGGCTTCCTGAGTGACGTTCTCAAGGTAATAGAGCATCGCCACTTCGGTCATCAGGTCGATGTCGCTGGCGATGCGCTGGGTACTGTCACTCATGGGCACGGGCTTCCGTTTCGGTGTCAAAGGCGCATTCTCCCGACTCTTGCCCCGTTCCGTCCACTACTGATGCCCGTCACGCTCGATCGCGTTGATGCGGTCGACCTTGGCCCCGGAACGCGCGGCTTCGAACTCCGACTCCAGGAACGACTTGACGATGCTCTTGGCCAGTTCCGCGCCGATCACCCGTGCACCGATGGACAGGATCTGCGCATCGTTGCTCTTGCGTGCCCGCTCCGCCGAATAGGTGTCATGGGCCTGGGCCGCACGAATCCCCAGGACTTTGTTGGCCGAGATGGCCATGCCGATACCAGTGCCGCACACCAGCACGCCCAAGCGTTGCTCGCCGGCATTGATCGCCGTGGCCACCGCCAGGGCAATGTCCGGGTACAGCACCGGCGCCGTGGAATGGGTGCCGAAGTCCGTCACCGGGTAACCCAGCGCCTCGATATGGCGCTTCAACAGTTCTTTGAGCTCATAACCCGCTTCATCGCATCCGATAGCCACCGGGAAAGGTGTGTTCATGGCGTTTGGCTCCGCTGCCGTTTTGGGTGCTGGAGAGTGATCATATGATCACTCGGTGAAATTTAGCTCAGTCATTTCTCGGATATTCCAGTCGCCCTGTCAAGCAGGATTTAGCTGACCTTCCAGTCAAAGCCCTCTAAACCGGCTTACTTTGCGCAAATCCATCCATTTACAACTTTTCAGTGAAAGAGATTGACTGATCAGAATTTCATTTGATACACATATGCTCACAGCGAAACATGACTGTGCGACCTAATAAGAATTCACAGCACGAGGACACGCCGATGGCCACGCCATTACTGCTCCAGGCTGAACACGTCGCCAAGGCTTACGCCGGGATTCCTGCCCTGCGTGAGGGGCGCCTCTCTCTGCGGGCCGGCAGCGTCCACGCCCTGTGCGGCGGCAATGGCGCAGGCAAATCGACTTTCCTGAGCATCCTGATGGGCATCACCCAGCGTGACGCCGGGACCATCCTGCTCAACGGCTCCCCCGTCCAGTTCAACCGCCCCAGCGAAGCACTCGCGGCGGGGATCGCGATGATCACCCAGGAGCTGGAACCCATCCCCTACATGACCGTCGCCGAAAACATCTGGCTGGGCCGCGAACCGCGCCGCGCCGGCTGCATCGTCGACAGCAAGGAGCTCAACCGGCGCACTCGCGAACTGCTGGAAGGCCTGGAGTTCGACGTCGACGCCACCAGCCCCATGCATCGCCTGAGCGTGGCGCAGATCCAGCTGGTGGAGATCGCCAAGGCATTCAGCCACGACTGCCAGGTGATGATCATGGACGAGCCCACCTCGGCCATCGGCGAGCGCGAGGCCGAAACCCTGTTCAAGGCCATCCGCCGCCTCACCGCCCGTGGTGCCGGCATCATCTATGTGTCGCACCGCCTCAGTGAACTGGCGCAGATTGCCGACGACTACAGCATCTTTCGCGACGGCGCCTTCGTTGAGACCGGACGCATGGCCGATATCGACCGCGCCCACCTGGTGCGCGGCATCGTGGGCCAGGAACTGACCCGCATCGACCACAAGGTCGGCCGCGAATGCGCCGCCGAATGCTGCCTGGACGTCGACAGCCTGAGCCGCGCCGGCGAGTTCCAGGACATCAGCCTGCAACTGCGCCAGGGCGAGATTCTCGGCATCTACGGGCTGATGGGCTCGGGCCGCAGCGAATTCCTCAACTGCATCTACGGCCTCACCACGCCGGACTCCGGCAGCGTGACCCTGCAAGGCAAACCGATGCCCATCGGCCTGCCCAAGGCAACGATCCAGGCCGGCATGTCACTGGTCACCGAAGACCGCAAGGACAGCGGCCTGGTGCTCAGCGGCAGCATCCTCTCGAACATCGCATTGTCGGCGTACAAGCAGCTGTCGAGCTGGTCGCTGATCAATGCCCGCAAGGAAAACCAACTGGCCCAGGACATGGTCAAGCGCCTGCAGATCAAGACCACCTCCCTGGACCTGCCGGTGGAATCCATGAGCGGCGGTAACCAGCAAAAAGTGGTGCTCGCCAAATGCCTGTCGACCCAGCCGATCTGCCTGCTGTGCGATGAGCCGACCCGGGGCATCGATGAAGGCGCCAAGCAGGAGATCTATCACCTACTGGACCAGTTCGTACGCGCCGGCGGCGCGGCAATTGTGGTGTCGTCCGAAGCCCCGGAATTGCTGCACCTGAGTGACCGTATTGCCGTGTTCAAAGGCGGAAGGCTGGTGACCATCAGCAGCGATACCGCCCTTTCCCAGGAAGCCTTGTTGAGTCTTGCCTCATGAATGCCAAATCACTTTCTACACCTGCAGCCGCCCCCGTCACGACCGCACCCCGCAGTCGCCTGCGCCTGTCCCTCGACCGCTTCGGCCTGCCGCTGGTGTTCATCCTCCTGTGCCTGGTGATGGCCTTCGCCAGCGAATACTTCATGACCTGGCGCAACTGGATGGACATCCTGCGCCAGACCTCGATCAACGGGATCCTCGCCGTGGGCATGACCTACGTAATCCTCACCAAGGGCATCGACCTGTCGGTGGGCTCGATCCTGGCCTTTGCCGGGCTGTGCAGCGCCATGGTCGCGACCCAGGGCTATGGCGTGCTCGCGGCAGTCAGCGCCGGTATGTTCGCCGGGGCGATGCTCGGGGTGGTGAACGGCTTTATGGTTGCCAACCTGTCGATCCCGCCCTTTGTCGCGACCTTGGGCATGTTGAGCATTGCCCGGGGCATGACCTTCATCTTGAACGACGGCAGCCCGATCACTGACCTGCCCGACGCCTACCTGGCGCTGGGTATCGGCAAGATCGGCCCGATCGGTGTGCCCATCGTGATCTTCGCCGTGGTCGCGCTGATCTTCTGGATGGTGCTGCGCTACACCACCTACGGCCGCTATGTGTATGCGGTGGGCGGCAACGAGAAGAGCGCGCGCACCTCCGGGATCGGCGTGCGCAAGGTGATGTTTTCGGTGTACGTGGTCTCGGGCCTGCTCGCCGGGCTGGCCGGTGTGGTGCTGTCGGCGCGCACCACCTCTGCCCTGCCCCAGGCCGGCACCTCGTATGAGCTGGATGCGATTGCCGCCGTGGTAATCGGCGGCACCAGCCTGTCGGGCGGTACCGGCACGATTGTCGGCACGCTGTTTGGCGCATTGCTGATCGGCGTGATCAACAACGGCCTGAACCTGCTCGGCGTGTCCTCCTATTACCAGCAGGTCGCCAAGGGCCTGATCATCGTGTTCGCAGTACTGATTGACGTGTGGCGCAAGAAGAAACGCTAGTTCTGAAAACTACCACTACAACAATAACGGAGTTCTCTCATGAAACCTGGTACGACTTTGGCCGCCGTCGCGGCACTCTCCCTGCTCGCCAGCAGTATCACCCTGGCCGCCGATGGCAAGACCTACAAGATCGGCGCCGCCGTGTACGGGCTCAAGGGCCAGTTCATGCAGAACTGGGTGCGCGAGCTGAAGGAACACCCCGCAGTCAAGGACGGCACCGTGCAGCTGACCGTGTTCGACGGCAACTATGACGCACTGACCCAGAACAACCAGATTGAAAACATGGTGACCCAGCACTACGACGCGATCCTGTTTGTGCCGATCGACACCAAGGCCGGCGTCGGCACCGTGAAGGCCGCCATGAGCAACGACGTGGTGGTGATCGCCTCCAACACCAAGGTGGCGGACGCCAACGTGCCTTATGTCGGCAACGATGACGTGGAAGGCGGTCGCCTGCAGGCCCAGGCCATGGTCGACAAACTCAAGGGCCGCGGCAACGTGGTGATCATCCAGGGCCCGATTGGCCAGTCGGCGCAGATCGACCGCGAAAAGGGCGAGATGGAAGTACTGGGCAAGCACCCGGACATCAAGATCATCGAAAAGAAAACCGCCAACTGGGACCGCGCCCAGGCCCTGGCCCTGACCGAAGACTGGCTGAACGCACACCCCAAGGGCATCAACGGGGTGATCGCGCAAAACGATGACATGGCCCTCGGTGCGGTGCAGGCGTTGAAGTCTCACGGGCTGACGTCCAAGGATGTGCCGGTGACGTCCATCGACGGCATGCCGGATGCGATCCAGGCGGCGAAGAAAGATGAAGTGACCACCTTCCTGCAGGACGCCCAGGCCCAGTCTCAAGGCGCGCTGGATGTGGCGCTGCGGGCGCTTGCAGGCAAGGATTACAAGCCGCAGTCGGTGATCTGGGAACGTTATGGCAAGGACGTGAAATGGGGTGACGGCACCGCCAGGAACTACATCCTGCCGTGGGTGCCGGTGACCAATGCGAATGCGGATGCGCTGTACCAGCAGGTGAGCGGTACGAAGTAAGTTTTGACTTGAAACCCGGTCAAGTGTGGGAGCGGGCTTGCTCGCGAAAGCGGTGGATCATTCAACAGATGTGCCACCTGATACACCGCTTTCGCGAGCAAGCCCGCTCCCACATTGGATCTCCACCGATCTGAAAAATGGAGTCATGTTCATGTCTGGATTCTGGAATCAAGCCTTCGACCTCACCGGCCGCTGCGCCGTGATCACCGGCGGGGCCGCCGGGATCGGTCTGGCTTGTGCCAGCCTGCTGGTGGAACGCGGCGCGCGGGTGGCCCTGCTGGACCGCGACCCGGCCGTGGTCGAAGTCGCCGCCAGCCTCGGCGCCGGGAACATCGGCATCGCCGTGGACCTGCGCCAACTCGACCAGGTGCACAGCACCGTCGATTACGTATTCGATCACTTCAAACGCCTGGATTACCTGGTCAACAGCGCTGGCGTGGCCCTGCTGGACAAGGCCCTCGACGTCAGTGAAAACGCCTGGGACACCACTCTCGACATCAACCTCAAGGCCAGTTTCTTCGTGGCCCAGGCCTGCGCCAAACACATGCTGGCCCAGGGCAGCGGGCGCATCGTCAACCTCGCCTCCCAAGCGGCGGTGATCGGCCTGGACCGTCACGTCGCCTACTGCGCCAGCAAGGCCGCCGTGGTCGGCATGACCAAGGTGCTCGCCATGGAATGGGCGCCCCACATCAACGTCAACGCCATCTCCCCGACCATCGTCGAAACCGCCCTCGGTAAAAAGGCCTGGGCCGGCGAGCTGGGGGAACGGGCCAAATTGCAGATCCCGGCGGGCCGCTTTGCCCAGCCGGAAGAAATCGCCGGACTGGCGTTGTACCTGCTCAGCGACGCCGCACAGATGATCACCGGGGAAAACGTGGTGATCGACGGTGGCTACAGCATCCAGTAATTGATCTTTTGTCGTGAGGTTTATCGTCATGTCTACCGTTACCGAACGCACTGCCGAACAACTGTCCCCCGTCATTCCGAAAACCATGCAGGCCGTGGTCTGTCACGGCCCCGAAGACTATCGCCTGGAGACCGTCGATGTGCCGACGCCCGGCCCCGACGAGATCCTCACCAAGGTCGAGCTGTGCGGCATCTGCATGGGCGACATCAAGACCTACCGCGGCGCGCCCTCGTTCTGGGGCGACGCCGAGCAGCCGCGCTACGTGAAGCCGCCAATGATTCCCGGCCACGAGTTCGTCTGCCGCGTGGTCGCCCTCGGCCCCGGCGCGGAAAAGCGCGGGGTGAAGGTCGGCGACCGGGTCATTTCCGAACAGATCGTGCCGTGCTGGGGCTGCCGTTTCTGCAACCACGGCCAGTACTGGATGTGCCAGAAACACGACCTGTACGGCTTCCAGAACAACGTCCAGGGCGCCATGGCCCAGTACATGATCTTCACCAAGGAAGGCATCATCCACAAAGTACCGGACTCGATTGCCCCGGACGAAGCCATCCTGATCGAACCCCTGGCCTGCTCGCTGCACGCGGCGGAACGGGCGAATGTGGATTTCGACGACATCGTGGTGGTGGCCGGCGCCGGCACCCTGGGCCTGGGGATCATCGGTGCGGTGCGCATGCGCAACCCGAAAAAGCTCATCGTGCTCGACATGAAACCCGAACGCGCTGCCCTCGCCCTGCGCATGGGCGCGGACGAAGTGTGGAACCCGGCCGAAGTCGACGTGATGGCGAAGATTCGCGAGATCACCGATGGCTACGGCTGCGACATCTACATCGAAGCCACCGGGCACCACAAGGCGGTGAACCAGGGCCTGGCGATGTTGCGCAAGCTGGGGCGCTTCGTGGAATTCAGCGTGTTCAACGACGAGGCCACGGTGGACTGGTCGATCATCGGTGACCGCAAGGAACTGGACGTGCTGGGCTCGCACCTCGGCCCCTACATGTACCCGCGCGCCATCGACTTTATCGGCAACCGCAAGATCGACATGCGAGACGTGGTGACCCACAAGTTTGACCTGGCGGACTTCAAGGAAGCGTTTGCGGTGATGGAGCGCGGGGACAAGTCGCTTAAAGTCGTCCTGGAACCCTGATTGGCCCAATAACCCAAAACCCTGCGGGCGCCGGGCTCTTTGTGGGAGCTGGCTCCCACACCAAGAACAAGAACACAGGAAACCGCGTTATGAATCGAGTGATAAACGATCCGGACCAGGTGGTCGAGGACATGCTGCGGGGTATTCTGGTCGCGCACCCCGAGCTGCGCCAATACGAAACCAATCCCCGGGTGATCGGCAAGGCCAAGCCGTCACCACAGGGCCGCGTGGGCATCGTGACCGGCGGCGGCTCCGGCCATGAACCGGCGTTCCTCGGCTATGTCGGCCCGGGCCTGGTGGACGCCGTGGCCGTCGGCGAAATCTTCTCCTCGCCCACCGCCAAAAGCTTCTTCGACGCCTTCCGTGCCGCCGACCACGGCGCCGGCGTGGCGTGCCTGTACGGCAACTATGCCGGCGACAACATGAACGTGAAGCTGGCGATGAAGATGGCCGCCAGCAAGGACATGCGCATCCGCACCGTGGTCGCCAACGACGACGTGGCCTCGGCGCCCAAGGCCGACATCGCCAAGCGTCGCGGCGTGGCAGGCGAGATCTTCATGTGGAAGGTCGGCGGTGCAGCCGCGGCCCAGCATTACGACCTGGACGGGGTGATTCGTGTTGCCCAGAAGGCAGTCGACAACTGCCGCTCCATCGGCATCGGCCTCACGCCCTGCACCATCGCAGCGGTGGGCAAGCCGAACTTCCAGATTCCCGACGGGCAGATGGAATTGGGCATCGGCCATCACGGCGAGCCGGGCATTGAAGTCATCCCGATCGAATCCGCCGAGGCCATGGCGGCCCGCATGCTCGCACCGATCCTCGCCGACCGCGACTTCAGCCAGGACGACAGCGTGGTGGTGCTGGTCTCGGGCCTGGGTGCGACGCCGGTGATGGAACTTTACATTTTCTACGCCGAGGTTGAACGTCAGCTGCAAGCCAGGGGCTTGAAGATTCACCGCTGCTACGTGGGCAACTACTTCACCTCCCTGGAAATGATGGGCGTGACCCTGACCTTGCTGGGCCTGGACGCCGAGCTGAAAACCCTGATCGACCAACCCTGCCGCTCCATCGGCATGACCCAGGCGGAATAACCATGAGCCAGCATTTCTCCACCCACGACGGCAGCGCCATCGTCGCCGACCTGGTGAGCGTGATCGTTGCCAACCGCGAGTACCTGAGCGAAGTCGACGGCGCCATTGGCGATGGCGACCATGGCATCAACATGGCCAAGGGATTTGCCCATTGCGGGCGCACGATTGAAGGCCGCCAGCTGACCCTGGCCGAAGCCCTGGACGAATTGACGCTGAGCCTGATGGAAGGCATCGGCGGCTCCATGGGGCCGCTGTATGGCAGCCTGTTTATCGGCATGGCGGATGAGGTGCGCGGCAGCGAACAGATTGACGCGGCGACCTTTGCACATTTGCTGCGGGGCGGGCTGACCTCGTTGCAGGACATCACCGAAGCCGGAGTGGGTGACAAGTGTTTGATGGACACCTTGATCCCGGCGGTGGAGGCGTTTGAACAGGCCCATGGGTCAGGAGCGTCATTCAGCGATGCGCTGGAGGCGATGAAACGTGCTGCTTCTCGGGGGCGGGATTCCACCAGGGATCTGGTGGCGAAGATTGGCCGTGCCAGCCGCCTGGGCGAGCGCTCACTGGGCGTGCTGGATGCCGGGGCGGTATCGTGCTGCTTGATACTGACGCGATTGGCGGATTCGGTTCAACCGCGGTTGGTGTAGCGCCTGGTCAGGCCTCATCGCAGGCAAGCCAGCTCCCACAGTTGACCGCGTACACCCAGGCAACTCGGTCAACTGTGGGAGCTGGCTTGCCTGCGATGGCCGCGACCCGGCTTAACTTTTATCACCAAAACCAGCCGCACTCAGTTTGACCTGCTCTATATACCGCGCCACCGCCGGCGCCTTTTCAAAGCGCCGGTAAATCAGCGACAACCAGGACGACGCTTCGCTGCCTTCGATGCTGCGGTACACGACATTCGGCAAGCTCACATGCCCCACCACCGACTCCGGCACCACCGCCACGCCCTGCCCCAGTGACACCAACGCAATCACCGCCACCAACCCACCCGGCTGCGGCCCCAGGCGCGGCGCATAACCACCCTGCGCTGCCACGTGCAGCGTGCCGCTGATCTGCTCGGGCAAGATAAACGTCTCGTTCTGCAGATGCTCGCAACTGATTGCCTTCAACCCCAGCAGCCACGAATCCTGGGGCAACGCCAGCACAAACCCTTCACTGCTCAACCGCACCCCGTCGACTCCGTCAGGCAAGGTCATCGGCGAACGAATGTAGCCAATGTCGAAACGCCCCTCCGCCACCAGCCCCGGCAACGCCGCCATGGGACTCTCGCGCACGCTGAGGCTCACGTCCGGGCAGTCCGCGCAGAACGACTGCACCTGGCGCTGCAACAACCCCGAATACACCGCCGACGCCACATAACCCAATTCGATATGACCGATTTCGCCGCGCCCGGCGCGCTGGGCATTGCGTTGGGCAAACTCGAACTGGCGCACGGTGGCCTCTGCCTCGATCAACAAGGCCGCGCCCGCCTCGGTCAGGCTGACCTCGCGCTGGCGGCGGATAAACAAGCGCGTACCGAGGGTGGTTTCCATGTCCTGGATCTGCCGGCTCAGGGTCGGCGGCGCGATACCCAGCTGTTCGGCAGCACGGGTGAAATTGCGTTGCCGGGCAACCGCCAGGAAGTAGCGGAAATGACGTATTTCCATCACAGGATTAGCTCAAAGGTAATGAAGTTCTGTATGGCGCCTAACAAGGACGCCACCTGCCGGGGATAAGCTCGCGGTACGTTCACAGTAGAGAGGCTTTCCCATGTTCGTCAAATCATTGGTCCTGGTGCTTGCCGGTCTTTGCACCGTGCCCGCAGCGCTGGCCGCAGAAGCCCCCGCAAGCATTGCCCACAAGGCAATCCTGAGCCTGGCAGCGGCCCAGCAGATCGCCGCACACGCGCGCAAGGTCGCCGCCGACAAGGGCTGGCCCTGCGCCGTGGCCATCGTCGATGACGGTGGCTGGCCGATCCTGACGCTGCGCATGGATGGCGCTCCCGTGGTAGCCGGTATCGAGCTGGCCCAAGGCAAGGCGCGCACTTCAGCGCTCTTCAAGCGGCCGTCCGGGGACCTGGAAAACGTTATCAACAATGGCCGCCCGGCAGCCATCACCGCCGGCCTGTTGATGATGAAGGGCGCCCAGCCAATCATCCTTGAAGGCCAGGTAGTGGGCGCCATCGGCATCAGCGCAGATACTCCGGCCCATGATGACGAGATCGCCCTCGCGGCGGTGGCTTCGGTGCAGCCATGAGCAAGGTCAGCCCGCGCCTGACGCTGCTGACCGCCTCCGGGGTCTGTTCGCTGATCGTGCTCGACACCAATATCGTCGCCGTGACCCTGCCGAGCATCGCCCGGGACCTGGGGGCGAATTTTGCCGATATCGAATGGGTGGTCAGCGCTTATATGCTGGCCTTCGCCGCCCTGTTATTGCCGGCCGGAAGCATTGCCGACCGCTTTGGCCGCAAGAAGACCCTGGTCTGGGGCCTGGGTATTTTCATCCTCGCCTCCCTCGGCTGCGGTGCGGCGCCGAATGCGTTGTTCCTGGATATCGCTCGCGCCGTCAAAGGTGTCGGCGCAGCGCTGCTGCTGACCTCGGCCCTGGCCTCCATCGGCCATACCTTCCATGACGAAGTGGAACGCGCCAGGGCCTGGGCCTTCTGGGGCGCGTGCATGGGCGTGGCGATGACCGCCGCGCCGACCCTCGGCGGGTTGATTACCCAATACCTGGGCTGGCGCTGGATTTTCTATCTGAATTTGCCGGTCGGCCTGGTGCTGATGGGACTGGTGCTGCGCGCGATTCCGGAATCCCGCGATGCCCAGGCTGCAAGGCTCGACCCTTGGGGCAGCCTGAGTTTCAGTGCCAGCCTGCTGTGCCTGATCTGGGGTTTGATCGAAGCCAACCGTATCGGCTGGGACAACCCGCTGACTTACGCGCGGCTGCTGGGAGGCGCTGCGTTGCTGGGTGTTTTTGTACTCGCCGAACGCCTGCAACAGCGGCCCATGGTCGACCTGCAACTGTTCAGGCACCCGCGCTTTATCGGTGCACTGCTGGGGATGTTCGCCTACGCCGGCTGTGCCCAGGTGATGATGACGCTGCTGCCGTTCTACCTGCAAAACGGCCTGGGGTTCTCCGCGATTGCCTCCGGGCTGGGCATGTTGCCGTTTGCCTTGACCATGTTGATTTGTCCGCGGATAGGCGCCCGACTGGCTAGCCGTTTTGCCCCGGCAACGATGATGGCGACGGGGCTGGCGTTGGTGGGGTGCGGCAACCTGCTGAGTGCCTGGGCGGTCAATATCGGCGGCTATCTGCCGTTCGCCCTGGCGATTGCCGTCACGGGGGCCGGCGCGGGATTGCTCAATGGCGATACGCAGAAAAACATCATGGCCTGCGTGCCACGGGACCGCGCGGGGATGGCGTCGGGCATGAGCACCACCATGCGCTTCAGCGCGATCATGTTGGCGATCGGGGTGTATGGGGCGTTGTTGAGCAGCCATAGCGAACAGTTGCTGCACATGAGCATCGGCTCCCAGTGGCAGGAACAGGTGGCAGGGATTGCTTCACGGGTAGTGGCGGGCGATATGCCGGCGGCCATGGCGTTGCTGCCCGAGTCAGCGCGGGACACGGTGCAGCCACTGGCGCGGCAGGCGTTTGTCGGTGGGTTCAGCGTGGTGCTGTGGGTGGCGGGGTTGTTGGGTTTGCTGGGGGCGCTGGTTGTGGGCTCGTTGATGCGGCACCCCATACCGGCGGTGCCGCAGGCCTCTTTACTGACTCGATAATGCGACCACCACGACCCAATGTGGGAGCGGGCTTGCTCGCGAAGGCGGTGGAACAGTCACAGATGTATTGACTGATCCACCGCCTTCGCGAGCAAGTCGAATCGTCGCACCGCCGCTCCCACATTTTGATCTTCGACAGTCAGTGAAGGGTTACCAGAAACGCTGCTGGGTCAGCCGACTCCACCAGGTCAGCAGCACCCGGTCAACCGAACCGCTGGCCGCCAGGCCCACCCGCTCCTGCAGGCTTTTACGCTCGGCATAGTGCAGGTGGAACACCTCGGCGGTCTTGGCCTTGGTCGCCAGGTATTCGTCGCTGGTTTGCAGCTGGTCCACCAGTTGCTTGTCCAGCGCCGCGACGCCCAGCCAGACTTCACCGGTAGCCACATCATCAATCGCCAACTGCGGGCGATAGCGCGACACGAAGTTCTTGAACAGTTGATGGGTAATGTCCAGGTCTTCCTGGAACTTCTCGCGGCCCTTCTCGGTGTTTTCGCCAAACACGGTCAGGGTGCGTTTGTATTCACCGGCGGTCAGCACTTCGAAGTCGATGTCGTGCTTCTTCAGCAGGCGGTTGACGTTGGGCAACTGCGCCACCACGCCAATCGAGCCAAGGATGGCAAACGGTGCGCTGATGATCTTCTCGCCGATGCACGCCATCATGTAGCCGCCGCTGGCCGCGACCTTGTCAATGCACACGGTCAACGGCACGCCCGCCTCGCGGATACGCGCCAGTTGCGACGACGCCAGGCCGTAGCTGTGAACCATGCCGCCGCCGCTTTCAAGGCGCAGCACCACTTCGTCCTTGGGTGTGGCCAGGCTCAGCAGTGCCGTGATTTCATGGCGCAGGCTTTCAGTGGCCGAGGCCTTGATGTCGCCGTCGAAATCCAGCACGAACACCCGTGGCTTGGCTTCTGGCTTCTTCTTGCCCTTCTTCTTTTCGGCCTTGCCTTCAGACTTGCGCAGGGCCTTGAGCTGGTCCTTGTCGAGCAGGGTCTGCTCCAGGCGCTCACGCAAACCCTTGTAGAAGTCATTGAGCTTGCTGACCTGCAACTGGCCGGCAGCTTTGCGGCGGCCTTTGCTGCGCAGTGCGGCGAAACTGATCAGCACCACCAGGATGGCGACGACCAGGGTGACGGTTTTAGCCAGGAAAGTAGCGTACTCGGCCAGAAAATCCATGTGACTCCTTACAAGTGCAGTGCGCCAGGCGCGGATTGCCCAAGCATACCGACGCCACCGCCATGGGGCCAGTGATCAAACCGCCAGCAGCGGGCCTCTAACGACCTTTTAAAACAAGCGTATGTTTTTTCATTGACAGCTTCCCGGCATCCTCATAACCTCGCCAGACTTTCAACGTACCGGGAAAACGGACGTGGGCAGCATCTACCTGATTCGACATGGCCAGGCCTCCTTCGGTGCAGACGACTACGACGTGCTGTCGCCCATCGGTGTGCAACAGGCGCAAGTGCTGGGCCGCCACCTGGCGGAACTGGGCCTGGGCTTCGACCGCTGCGTGTCGGGCGACCTGCGCCGCCAGCAGCACACTGCTACCGCCGCCTTCGAACAATACAGCGCCCTCGGCCTGCCGGTACCCACGCTGGAAATCGACAGCGCGTTCAACGAATTCGACGCCGAGGCGATCATCCGCGCCCTGCTCCCGGACTTGCTGCACAGCGAACCCGAAGCCCTGCATATCCTGCGCAACGCCGCGCAAAACCGTGGCGAATTCCAGCGCATCTTTTCCCTGATCATCGAACGCTGGCTGGCCGGCACCTACGACCCGCCGGGCCTGGAAAGCTGGCTGGGATTTGTCGAACGTGTCCAGGGTGGCCTGCAACGCCTCCTCGAAGCCGCCGACAACCGTGACAAGATCGCCGTGTTCACCTCCGGCGGCACCATCACTGCCCTGCTCCACCTGATTACCCGAATGCCTGCTGCACAGGCCTTCGAACTGAACTGGCAAATTGTTAACACCTCGCTCAACCAACTGAAATTCCGTGGTCGCGAGGTGGCACTGGCTTCCTTCAACAGCCATACCCACTTGCAACTGTTGAAGGCGCCGCAGCTCATCACCTTCCGATGAATTGCGGCCAACCGTGACCCCAAGGTCACTGGACTCACCATAAAAGGATCGAAACCATGACTGACGTAGCTAAAGCCGTAGAAGCAATGAAAGCCAAATTCAACCCAGCCGCTGCCGACGGCCTGGACCTGGTGTTCGGTTTCCGTATCGACGACACCCAGAACTTCTCGCTGGTTGTGAAAAACAACACCTGCGAACTGCTGGAAGGTGAAAACCCGGACGCCCAAGTCACCCTGGTGATGGACGGCGATACCATGAAAGGCATCGTCAGCGGCGAAACCGACGGCATGCAGGCATTCATGGGCGGCAAACTGCGCACTGAAGGCGACATGATGCTGGCCATGAAATTGAGCGAGCTGTTCCCGGCCTGATCAGGGCAACCCTGGCAAGACCCGTGTGGGAGCGGGCTTGCTCGCGAAAGCGGTGTATCAGCGCAGGATTTGTTGGCTGACCCACCGCTTTCGCGAGCAAGCCCGCTCCCACATTTTGATTGTGCTGTTTTCAGGTTTTTGGCTGCAACAACAGCGCCACCAACGCACTCCACCCCGTCT
>Ga0209173_100112_pt1 | contig 90261 bp, 74 predicted proteins | sample SynthPrep_16_END_FD_187206 | JGI IMG/M metagenome (GOLD analysis project Ga0209173, IMG submission 187206) | Synthetic microbial communities from Ohio, USA - SynthPrep_16_END_DS12_MetaG (SPAdes) (version 2) | ecosystem: Engineered > Bioreactor > Aerobic > Activated sludge | place: USA: Ohio...
CGACGCTCTTGATGCGTTCGACCAATGCTTCACCGGCGTCGATGTCTACACCGGCGTCCTTGTAGCTCAGGGAGGGTTGCTTGCTCATGATCCAGGCCTTTAGGGGGGATTCAGGGGTAACGACCGAATGCGGCGGGTGTACCGAAACCTGAAGTTTCAGCACGGCCTGCCATTGACGGTCTGCGAAGGCGCGCGATTTTATCAGGCTTGAGGGGCAGCGGCCATCCTCGGGCCGACGGGCAGAGGCAATAGCTGTTAAAAAAATCGCTAATCGAGTCGGTCACAGGGCCTATTAAGGTATAGCCTTTAACTCGCTATCGTTATGACAGTACAAAAACTTGCCGAGACCCTGTGAATGTTTTGCCGGTCGCTGTGGTCACAGCCTTGCTCAACAGTGTTCACGCGGTCTGTTCCAACCGCTTATTTGCCGTTCGGGAATCTTCTTTCATGGGTCTGAGTAAATATTTTTTTGTGGGCTGCTTGTCGTTGGTCAGCCTGGCGAGTCATGCCGAAACCCTCAATGGTCTCTATCAAGTGCTGGAGCCGGTCAGCAGTCAGTCTCCCCAGGAGCGCGACCAGGCGACCCAGCGTGCCCTGCAAACCCTGGTGATCCGCCTGACCGGCGACGCCAAGGCCGCCGATGGCCCGGGCCTGGCGGCGATCCGCAAAGACCCGCAACAAATCATCAGTCAGTACGGCTACGACGCCGGCCCGCCGGAAAGCCTGCAGGTGGATTTCGACCCGGTCAGCACCGACCGCGCGTTGCGTGGCGCGGGCCTGGCGCTGTGGGGCAGCAATCGGCCATCGATCCTCGGTTGGTGGCTGAACGATTCCGTGGAAGGCAGCAGCCTGGTCGGTGATGGCCAGGCCGTCGCCCAACCGCTGCGTCGCGCGGCCCAGCACCGTGGTTTGCCGCTGCGTCTGCCATTGGGTGACCTGGACGAACAGATCGTCGCCACCGCCCCGAATCTTGAAAGCCCTGACGCCACACCGCTGCGCGCCGCGTCCGAGCGTTATGGTGCCGATGCCTTGCTGGCGGTGCATGCTCGCGAAGACGGCGGCCAATGGTCGGCCAAATGGCGCCTGTGGCTGGGGGATAAAAGCGAGCAGGGCACCGCCACCGGCACTGATACTGCCGCATTGGCCGACGCCGTGCTGCTGGCCGTCAGCGAACGCCTGGCACCACGCTTTGCGGTCAAGGCCGGTGCTGCCACCAGTGATCAGTTGCTGGAAGTGCAGGGCATGAATCTCGAGCATTACGCCGCCCTCGGCCATCTGCTGGAACCGTTCGGTGCCCAGCCAGTGCGCGTGGACGGCACTCGCATCGTTTATCGGGTGAATGGCAGCGCCGAGCAGCTGCGCACCCAGTTGAGCCTGGCCAAGTTGCAGGAAATCCCGGCAGGTGAAGCTCCGGCTCCGCAGCCGGTGGTAGAAGGCGCGCAACCGGCACCGGTCGAGCCGACGCCGCAGCTACGTTTTCATTGGTAAGTGTTCTTCCTTCTTATATAGAAGCAGGAAGCAAATAACAGAGGGAGTGGTTTATGGCGGATACGCGTCGTTGGGTGTGGCTTGGCGGGATTGTCCTGCTGTGCGTTTTTGTGTTCCTGCTGCATTCGATCCTGACGCCGTTCCTGGTCGCGTTACTGCTGGCCTACCTGTTCGATCCGGTGGTGGATCGCCTGGAAAAGCTCGGCCTGTCACGTACCTGGGGCGTGGTGGCGGTGTTTGCGTTGTTCACCTTGATCATCACGGCGCTGGTCCTGGTGCTGGTGCCGATGTTGGCCAAGCAGCTGTTCAAGCTCTATGAGCTGGCGCCGCAGATGCTCGACTGGCTGCAACACACGGCCATGCCGTGGGCGCAGGCCAAGCTGGGGCTGGCAGACGGCTTCTGGAAGTTCGACAAGGTCAAGGCGGCCATCAGCGAGCACATGGGCCAGACCACCGACATTGTCGGCGTGGTGCTGAGCCAGGCGACGGCGTCGAGCCTGGCGCTGATTGGCTGGCTGACCAACCTGGTGCTGATCCCGGTCGTGGCATTCTACCTGCTGCGGGACTGGGACATCATGATGGCCAAGATCCGCGGCCTGCTGCCGCGCGACCGTGAGGAGCGCATTGTCTCCCTGGCCGAGGAGTGTCATGAGGTGCTCGGCGCCTTCGTCCGTGGCCAGTTGCTGGTGATGCTGGCGCTGGGGATCATCTACGCGGCGGGGTTGATGGCGATCGGCCTGGAACTGGGGCTGTTGATCGGCCTGATCGCCGGCCTGGCAGCCATCGTGCCTTATATGGGCTTTGTGATTGGTATCGGTGCGGCGCTGGTGGCCGGGTTGTTCCAGTTCCACGGCGACCTGTACCCGATGCTCGGGATTGTCGCGGTGTTCATGGTCGGCCAGGCCCTGGAAGGCATGGTGCTGACGCCATTGCTGGTGGGCGACCGGATCGGCCTGCACCCGGTGGCGGTGATCTTTGCGATCCTGGCGGGCGGCGAGCTGTTCGGCTTTACCGGCATCCTGCTGGCGCTGCCGGTGGCGGCGGTGATCATGGTGCTGGTGCGCCATGTGCACGACTTGTACAAGGACTCGGACATGTACGCCGGAACCGACGAACCGGAGTTATAACCGCAGCATCACAAACCCGGCTCAAGGCCGGGTTTGTCATTTATCGGCTCTGGCGTTTCGCCATTGCGTCAAACATTCCTCACCAAATCCAACAAGTTAACGCAAACCTTTGATTTTGCTTGTGGTCTGCTGCATTGTGCGCCCGGCGTCACGGGTATAAACTTTGCAAACTTTACACAGAGGTCACTAACGGTTCGATTGGAACCGTTCAGTCAGCATGAAACCGATTCAGCTGCCCCTAGGTGTGCGTCTGCGTGACGACGCCACCTTTATCAATTACTACCCAGGCGCCAATGCCGCTGCACTCGGCTATGTCGAGCGGCTCTGCGAAGCCGACGCCGGGTGGACCGAAAGCTTGATCTACCTCTGGGGCAAGCACGGCGTGGGGCGTACCCACTTGTTACAGGCCGCTTGCCTGCGCTTCGAACAGATGGGTGAACCGGCGGTGTACCTGCCGCTGGCGGAGCTGCTGGACCGCGGTATCGAGATCCTCGACAACCTTGAACAATACGAACTGGTCTGCCTGGACGATTTGCAGGCAGTGGCGGGGCGGGCAGATTGGGAAGAGGCGCTGTTCCATCTGTTCAACCGCTTGCGTGACAGCGGCCGGCGTTTGTTGATTGCCGCCTCCACCTCGCCACGTGAGCTGCCGGTGAAGCTGGCGGACTTGAAGTCGAGGCTGACCCTGGCGCTGATTTTCCAGATGCGCCCGTTGTCCGACGAAGACAAACTGCGGGCCCTGCAACTGCGTGCTTCGCGCCGCGGGTTGCACCTGACCGATGAAGTCGGGCATTTTATTCTCACTCGCGGTACACGCAGCATGAGCGCACTGTTCGACTTGCTCGAACAGCTCGACCAGGCTTCCTTGCAAGCCCAGCGCAAGCTGACTATTCCCTTCCTCAAAGAAACCCTGGGCTGGTAGCCAGCCCTTTAAAACCGGGGCTTTCGGCAAATTACAGGCGCCAGAAAACCTGCGTTTGGGCCGTTTTGGCCACGCAAATGGCTGGCATAGGGTGTTAAGGGCTTAGATGTCATAGTCCAAACAAGAAGTCACATAGATCACGATTGAATTTGCAAATCGATGTGATAGAAGGCATAGTCTCGGCTTCTTTACACATCAGCCACGGTCGTGCCCATGCTAAATCGCTTCGCACCCCTCGTGCCTCTCGCACTCGTTACCCTGTTGTTTGGTTGCGCCACCCACACTCAAAACGTGGCTGAGCAGCAAAAACCAGTACAGCAGTCCCAGGCAAAATTCGTTGCGTCGCAGTCTTCCACTGTTTATCAGGAAGAGATCGCAACTGAAAAAGAACTCGCCGACTTCGCCGGCGCCAAGCCTTACCAGCTTCCCGTTCTGGCCGACAGCATTCTCGAACGCGGCATGTCCCTGATCGGTACCCGTTACCGTTTCGGCGGTACCTCTGAAGCCGGTTTCGACTGCAGCGGTTTCATCGGCTACCTGTTCCGCGAGGAAGCCGGCATGAACCTGCCGCGTTCCACCCGCGAAATGATCAACGTGGATGCACCGTTGGTCGCGCGGAACAACCTCAAGCCCGGTGATCTGCTTTTCTTTAGTACGGCTGGCCGTGGTCGTGTCAGCCACGCCGGTATCTACCTGGGCGACAACCAGTTTATCCACTCCAGCAGCCGCCGCAGCGGTGGTGTGCGAGTCGACAACCTGGGTGACAGCTACTGGAGCAAAACCTTCATCGAAGCCAAGCGCGCCCTGGCGATGGCCCCGACTACCGTTACCGCCAGCAAGTAAAGTTAAAGTGATACTTGAAGTTTGACGTGTAAGCGCTAGAATCCCTGGACATTGTTGTAAATTGATCGCGCGAGCTTTGCTTGCGCGTTCTGTTTTTCAACGTTCGGCAGCGAAAGCCGCATCCAGATCAGGATTGTTCTGCCCATGTCGACCTCGGCCCGCCTAATTCTTCTCGTTTGCGCCGCGCTGCTCAGCGCCTGCGCAAGTCGTCCTCCGCCTGCTCCCGTGGCCGTCAAGCCCAAGCCGGTGTTCAACACCTATGCCACCCAAAGTTTCTCGCCTGCGGCCGAAGACGTGCTTTTTCGTGCGCTGGGCCTGGTCGGCACGCCTTATCGTTGGGGCGGCAACACACCGGACTCGGGGTTTGATTGCAGTGGCTTGATCGGTTTCGTCTACCGTGACGCGGCGGGCATCTCCTTGCCACGTACCACTCGCGAGCTGATCGTGATGCGCGCCCAGGACGTGAGCGAAAACAACCTGCAAACCGGCGACCTGATCTTCTTCGCCACGGGTGGCGGCTCGCAGGTCAGCCACGCCGGGATCTACGTGGGAGAAGGGCGCTTTGTGCATGCGCCGCAGACCGGCGGTACGGTGAAGCTGGACACGCTGTCCAAGGCTTATTGGCAGAATGCCTACCTGAGCGCCAAGCGCGTGTTGCCGGCCGAGCACCTGGCACGAAACCCGTAGGAAAACACGAAACCAAATGTGGGAGCGGGCTTGCTCGCGAATGCGGTGGATCAGTCGACAACAAGGTGACTGACACACTGCATTCGCGAGCAAGCCCGCTCCCACATTTGTTTTGCGGTGTTTGCGAAGCTGGCTATTTAGCCGCCGACACTCGCCACACCTTGTTCCCCACGTCATCCGCCACCAGCAAATCCCCCTGCTTGTCGATCACCACGCCGACCGGGCGGCCCATGGCTTTTTCATCGCTATTGAGGAACCCGGTCAGCACATCCACCGGCTGGCCTTTGGGTTTGCCGCCTTCAAACGGCACGAAGATCACCTTGTAGCCACTGTGGGGCTTGCGGTTCCAAGAACCATGCTGGCCGATAAACGCGCCATTGCTGAATTGTGCCGGTAGCTTGCTGCCCTCGGCAAAGGTCAGTCCCAGGGAGGCTGTGTGCGGGCCCACCGCGTAGTCCGGGGCAATCGCCTTGGCTACCAGTTCCGGGTTCTGCGGACTCACCCGCACATCCACGTGCTGCCCGTAATAACTGAAGGGCCAGCCATAGAACGCGCCATCCTTGACCGAGGTGATGTAGTCCGGCACCAGGTCGCTGCCGATTTCATCGCGCTCATTGACCGCCGTCCACAGCTTGCCGCTTTGCGGTTCCCAGGCCATGCCGTTGGGGTTGCGCAGGCCGGAGGCGAAGATGCGGTGCTGGCCGGTGGCGCGGTCCACTTCCCAGATCGCGGCGCGGCCTTGTTCGGCTTCCAGGCCGTTTTCCGCGACGTTGCTGTTGGAGCCCACGCTGACGTACAACTTGCTGCCGTCCTGGCTGGCGACCACGTTCTTGGTCCAGTGATGGTTGATGCTGCCGCCCGGCAAGTCGGTCACCGTGGTGCCGGCTTCCTTGATCGAGGTTTCGCCTGGCTGATAGGGGAAGCGCAGCAGCTTGTCCGAATCGGCCACATACAGGTCGCTGCCCACCAGTGTCATGCCGAACGGCGAGTTCAGGTTCTCCAGGAACACCGTGCGGGTTTCGGCTATGCCGTCGTGGTCGGCGTCCCGCAGCAGGGTGATGCGGTTGGGGCTCGGCACGGCGGCCCCGGCGCGGCCCATGACTTTCTCCATCACCCAGCCACGAATACCCTTGGAATCGTCCGGCTTGGGTGGCGCATTGGTTTCTGCCACCAGCACATCGCCATTGGGCAGCACATACAGCCAGCGCGGATGGTCCAGGCCTTCGGCAAACGCCGCTACTTGAGTGCCTGCCGCCGCCGTTGGCTTGGTGCCTTCGGGCCAGCCGATGGCCGGGGCGATATTCACCGTGGGGATCAGGGTTTTATTCGGTTCCGGCAGTTTGGGCGAGGGCCCGGTGCCGTCGGACACTTGCAGGGTAGAGCTTTCGCCGCAGGCGGCGAGGGTGCCGGCGAGCATGATCAGTAGGGCAAGTCGGGTCTTGTGCATGGTTTTCTCCTTAATACCTGTAGCGGTAGAGGCGCGCAGCGGCCCGATGGTTCACGCGCATGTCCGGCTTTAATTGACGCTCCACCCCCAACCCACTAACCTTCGCGGCTTGTTTCAGGTGCTCTGTGGCGTATGCGCCGACTGAGTGAAACAGGGAAGCCGGTGAGTGAGCGCATTTTTCTACAGTGCTGCCACGATCCCGGCGCTGCCCCCGCAACGGTAAATGAGTCAAGACGGTGCCTTAAGCCACTGTATCGCCCGCGATATGGGAAGGCGCACCTTCGGCATCCAATGCCACTCATGAGCCCGGAGACCGGCCTGATCCATCCAACAGCATCACGGTGGGCGATGCTTGGCTGTCTGTATGTGTCTTTTTCCTGCCCGCCGTTTTTGTCCAGCCCCAACGGAGAGCTGCCATGACTGAATCCCCCGATCGTGACGAACGCCACCTGGCGCGCATGCTGCGCAAAAAAGCCGTGATTGACGAGCGCATTGCCAATTCACCGAACGAGTGCGGGTTGCTGCTGGTGCTTACCGGCAATGGCAAAGGCAAGAGCAGCTCGGCCTTTGGCATGCTCGCCCGGGCCATGGGCCACGGCATGCAGTGTGGCGTGGTGCAGTTCATCAAGGGCCGCAACAGCACTGGCGAAGAACTGTTCTTCCGCCGTTTCCCCGAGCAGGTGCGCTTCCACGTGATGGGCGAAGGTTTTACCTGGGAAACCCAGGACCGCGCCCGCGACATCGTGGCCGCCGAAGCCGCCTGGGCGGTCTCCCGGGAAATGCTGCAGAACCCGGCCATCGGCCTGGTGGTGCTGGATGAACTGAACATCGCCCTCAAGCACGGCTACCTCGACCTGGACCAGGTACTCAGCGACCTGCAGGCCCGCCCGCCGATGCAACACGTGCTGGTCACCGGCCGTGGCGCGAAACCCGAATTGATCGAAATGGCCGACACCGTGACTGAAATGGGCATGCTCAAGCATGCGTTCCAGGCGGGTATCAAGGCGCAGAAAGGCATCGAACTTTGAATCAGCCCCGTCACTGTCCTGCTGTGCTGATCGCCGCACCGGCGTCCGGCCAGGGCAAAACCACCGTCACCGCCGCGCTCGCCCGTTTGCACCGCAACCTGGGGCGCAAGGTGCGAGTGTTCAAATGCGGCCCGGACTTTCTCGACCCGATGATTCACGAGCGCGCCAGTGGTGCGCCGGTCTATCAATTGGACATGTGGATGGTCGGCGAGCAGGAAAGTCGTCGATTGCTGTGGGAAGCGGCGGGGGAAGCCGACCTGATCCTGATCGAGGGCGTGATGGGCCTGTTCGACGGCACGCCGTCCAGCGCCGACCTGGCGCGGCATTTTGGCGTGCCGGTACTGGCGGTCATCGATGGCACGGCCATGGCCCAGACCTTCGGTGCCCTGGCATTGGGCCTGGCGCGTTACCAGCCGGACCTGCCGTTTGCCGGCGTGCTGGCCAACCGCGTCGGCACGCTGCGCCATGCGCAACTGCTTGAAGGCAGCCTGACCGAAGGCCTGCGCTGGTACGGCGCACTGTCCCGGGAAACCGGGATCGAATTGCCCAGCCGCCACCTTGGCCTGGTGCAGGCCAGCGAATTGAACGACCTCGACCTGCGCCTCGACGCCGCCGCCCAGGCCCTGGGCAGCAGCTGTGAGGTAGCGCTGCCACCGCCGGTGGAATTCGCTGCGCCCGAGGTGATCGAGGCCCAACCGTTGCTGGCCGGCGTGCGCATCGCCGTGGCCCGCGACGAAGCCTTCGCGTTTACCTACGGCGCCAGCCTCGACCTGTTGCGAGCGATGGGCGCCGAGCTGCGCTTCTTCTCGCCGATTCGTGACCGTGCATTGCCCGAAGCTGACAGCCTCTACCTGCCCGGCGGTTATCCGGAATTGCATCACCAGGCGCTGTCGGAAAATACCGCGATGCTCGACGCCATCCGCGCCCACCACGCTGCTGGCAAGCCACTGCTGGCCGAATGCGGCGGCATGCTCTATCTGCTGGACTCGCTCACTGATGTCGACGGCACCCGTGCCGAACTGGTCGGCCTGCTCCAGGGCGACGCCGTGATGCAAAAGCGTCTGGCGGCACTGGCCCTGCAAAACGTCGAACTGCCCGAAGGCCTCTTGCGCGGTCACACCTACCATCACTCGCTGACCAGCACCGAGTGGCAGCCGATTGCCCGGGGCCTGAGCCCGAATGGCGGGCGCGGTGCCGAGGCGGTTTATCGTCAGGGCCGGATGACGGCTTCCTACGTGCACTTTTATTTCCCGTCCAACCCGATGGCGGTGGCTGCCTTGTTTGCGCCAAGCCTTGAGACCGCCATCGCAGGCAAGCCCGCTCCCACAGTTGACCGAGTTGAAACGCAATCTACTGTGGGAGCGGGCTTGCCCGCGATGAGGCCATGACTGACAACGCCTTTCCGGAAGCCGACCGCGAAGCCGTCTACCGCGCCATCGCCGAACGCCGCGACATGCGGCACTTCAGCGGTGGCAGCGTGGCGCCGCAATTGCTTCATCGCCTGCTGCAAGCCGCGCACCAGGCGCCGAGCGTCGGCTTGATGCAGCCCTGGCGTTTTATCCGCATCAGCGACCGCAACCTGCGCGGCCAGATCCAGCAGCTAGTGGAAGAAGAACGCGTACGCACCGCCGAGGCTCTCGGCGAGCGCTCCGACCAGTTCATGAAGCTCAAGGTCGAAGGCATCAACGACTGCGCCGAAGTGCTGGTGGCTGCCTTGATGGACGACCGCGAGCGGCATATCTTCGGGCGCCGCACCTTGCCGGAAATGGACATGGCATCGTTGTCCTGCGCGATTCAGAATCTATGGCTGGCGGCTCGTGTCGAAGGGCTGGGCATGGGCTGGGTCTCGCTGTTCGAGCCCCAGGCCCTGGCCGATCTACTGGGCCTGCCGCCCGGTGCCAAGCCGTTGGCCGTGTTGTGCCTGGGCCCGGTGGCCGAGTTCTACCCAGCACCGATGTTGCAGCTCGAAGGCTGGACCGAACCACGGCCGCTGAGTGACATGTTGTACGAGAATGTTTGGGGAGTGAGTCAATGAGTGTGGCCTTGCTGAGTGTCGCTGCCGTGGCGCTGGATGCGCTGCTGGGCGAGCCCAGGCGCTGGCATCCGCTGGTGGCGTTCGGTAATTTTGCCGGGCGTATCGAGCAGCGTTTCAACTCCGGCGGCCGTGGCTGGCGCAGCCATGGCGTTACCGCATGGGTGATTGCGGTGGTGCCGCTGACCCTGTTGGCCACGGCCCTCTCGTGGGCGCCTTACATCGGTTGGGTCCTGGAAATCCTCGCGCTGTATTGCGCCCTCGGCATGCGCAGCCTCGGCGAACACGTGCTGCCGGTGGCGCAAGCGTTACGCAGTGATGATCTGGACGAGGCCCGCAAGCGTGTCAGCTATCTGGTGAGCCGCCAGACCAGCGAGCTGGATCGCACCGAAGTCGCCCGTGCAGCCACCGAATCGGTGCTGGAAAACGGCAGCGACGCGGTATTTGCCGCCTTGTTCTGGTTTGTGGTCGCTGGCGTGCCCGGCGTGGTGCTCTATCGTCTGAGCAACACCCTGGACGCTATGTGGGGCTATCGCAATGAGCGCTTTGAACGTTTTGGCTGGGCCGCGGCGAAGATTGACGACGTGCTCAACTACATTCCCGCACGCCTGGTGGCGTTGACCTACGCGCTGCTGGGCAAAACCCGCCTGGCCCTCAAATGCTGGCGCACCCAGGGCCCGACCTGGGACAGCCCCAACGCCGGCCCGGTGATGGCGGCGGGTGCCGGTGCCCTTGGCGTGGAGTTGGGCGGTGCAGCGATTTATCACGGTGAGCTGCACCAGCGCCCGCCACTGGGCGAAGGCCCGCCGGCGGATGCGGATTCCATCGAGCGTGGCTGGCAACTGGTGCAACGCGGCGTGTGGCTGTGGTTGCTGATCCTGTGTGTGGGGGCTGAGTTTTATGCTTGAGCACGGTGGCCGCTTGCGCAAGGCGGCGATGCAGTACGGCATTCCAGAAGCAGACTGGCTGGACCTGTCCAGCGGCCTGGCGCCATGGCCGTTCCCGATTCCGGAAATCCCGCTGCGGGCCTGGGCACGCCTGCCTGAAAACGACGACGGCCTGGAGCAGGCTGCCTGTGAATATTACGGCACGCCCCATGTATTGCCGGTGGCCGGCTCCCAGGCCGCGATCCAGTTATTGCCGCGCCTGCGCCGGGCCGGCAAGGTCGGTGTGCTGTCGCCGTGTTACGCCGAACACGCAGAAGCCTGGCGTCGCGCCGGCTACATCGTGCGCGAAGTGCTGGAGCAGGAAGTCGACTTCTTCCTCGACAGCCTCGACGTGCTGGTGGTGGTCAACCCCAACAACCCCACCGGCCTGAGCCTGACGCCGCAACGCCTGCTGGACTGGCATGCTCGCCTGGCCCAACGCGGCGGCTGGCTGGTGGTGGATGAAGCCTTCATGGACATCACCCCGCAACTGAGCCTGGCGGGCCAGGCCCATCAAGTCGGCCTGATCGTGCTGCGCTCGTTCGGCAAATTCTTTGGCCTGGCCGGAGTGCGGCTGGGGTTCGTGCTGGCCGAGCGCAAGCTCCTCAAGCTGCTCGCCGAACAGGTGGGGCCGTGGGCCGTCAGCGGGCCGACGCGGGTGCTTGGGCAAGTATGCCTGCGCGATACCGCCGGCCATGCGCAACAGCGGCTGCGTTGCGAATCGGCCAGCCAGCGCCTGTTTGATGTGCTTGAACGCCACGACTTGCGGCCCCAGGGCGGCTGCGCGTTGTTCCAGTGGATGATCACGGACCGGGCTGAGCAGCTGCATGAATTCATGGCCCAGCGCGGCATTCTGCTGCGCTTGTTTGTCGACAACAGCAGCCTGCGTTTCGGCCTGCCGGATACCGAGGCCGACTGGTTGCGGCTGGAACAGGCACTGAAGGCCTACAAGGAAGCCTCATGAGTACCTTGATGGTGCAGGGCACCACCTCTGACGCCGGCAAAAGCACACTGGTGACCGCACTCTGCCGCTGGCTGGTGCGCCAGGGCATCCCGGTGGTGCCCTTCAAGCCGCAGAACATGGCGCTCAACAGCGCCGTGACTGCCGAAGGCGGCGAGATCGGCCGGGCCCAGGCGGTGCAGGCCCAGGCCGCGAACCTGGCGCCCCATACCGACATGAACCCGGTATTGCTCAAACCCAACAGTGACACGGGCTCCCAGGTGATTATCCATGGGCGCGCCGTGACCACCATGAATGCGGTGGCCTACCACGACTACAAAGCCATCGCGATGCAGGCGGTGCTGGCCTCCCACGCGCGCTTGAGTGCGGCGTATCCGGTGGTGATGGTCGAGGGTGCGGGTTCACCGGCCGAGATCAACCTGCGGGCGAATGATATTGCCAACATGGGCTTTGCCGAGGCGGTGGACTGCCCGGTACTGCTGATTGCCGACATCAATCGTGGCGGGGTGTTTGCGCACCTGGTGGGTACGCTGGAATTGTTGTCGCCGACCGAGCAGGCGCGGGTCAAAGGTTTCATCATCAACCGGTTTCGCGGGGATATTGCGCTGTTGCAGCCGGGGCTGGATTGGCTGGAAGCGCGCACGGGCAAGCCGGTAGTGGGGGTGTTGCCGTATGTGATGGACTTGCACCTGGAGGCCGAGGACGGCATCGACCAGCGCCAGATCGACAAGGCGGCGCAGGTGCTCAAGGTGGTGGTGCCGGTGTTGCCGCGGATCAGTAATCACACGGATTTTGATCCGTTGCGCTTGCACCCGCAGGTGGATTTGCAGTTTGTGGGGCCAGGGCAGGCGATTCCTGCGGCGGACCTGATTATTTTGCCGGGCTCGAAGAGTGTGCGCAGTGATTTGGCGTATTTGCGGGCCAATGGGTGGGACACGGCCGTGGCGCGGCACCTGCGTTATGGCGGGAAGGTGCTGGGGATTTGTGGTGGGTTGCAGATGCTCGGCGAGCAGGTGCACGACCCGCTGGGGTTGGAAGGGCCTTGTGGTTCTAGCGCTGGGCTGGGGTTGTTGGCGTTCAGTACGACCCTGGAGGAGGAGAAGCAGCTGCGTAACGTGCGGGGGCGGTTGTTGCTGGAGGAGGCCGAGGTGAGTGGGTATGAGATCCACGCGGGTGTAACCAGTGGCGCTGGCTTGGTGCGGGCTGCGGTGCAGTTGGACGATGGGCGCCTGGATGGGGCTCAGAGTGAGGATGGGCAGGTTCTCGGGACCTATCTGCATGGGGTGTTTGAGACGCCGGCTGCGTGTAGTGCGTTGTTGCGGTGGGCGGGGTTGGAGGATGTGCAATCGGTGGATTATCACGGGTTGCGGGAGCGGGATATTGAGCGGTTGGCGGACTTGGTAGAGCGGCACCTGGATACCGGGTTGTTGCGTTCGTTGTGTGGGGTTTGATTTTTGGATCGTGTGAATATCCGTTATTTAGGTAACGGCGACCTATGGTTCCGCTCTTACAGCGGGTCACTTTTGGCAAACGCCCCAAAAGTAACCAAAAGGTCTTTGCCCCACCACTCGGTGCCTCGCTTAGGCTCGGCATGCCCGCACTCCGGCACGGCTCCGCGGGCCGCCGCGACGGGCCATCCATGGCCCGGCGCGGCTAAATCGGCATCTTTGCCGATTTACCCGCTCCACCGTGCCTGCTTGCGGCCATCGTGGTTGACGGGGCCTGCAGATCAAGATCAAAAGCAGATCAAGATCAAAGGCGCGCAGCCTCGCTGGCGCTCGACAGCTGCTACGGGCGGGGTGGCTCTGCTTTTCTGTGGGAGCTGGCTTGCCTGCGATGCAAACAACTCGGTGCATCAGGTACACCCAGTTGATGCCATCGCAGGCAAGCCAGCTCCCACATTTGAACCGAGCCCGCTTTAGCTTTTGATTTGCTCTTCAACACTCAAGCCGGCCGGTAGGCCGCTGTGCTGTTGATCTGCTTTTGATTTTGATCTTAGGCGCCCCGTTAAACCACGCTGGCCGAACGCAGGCTTTGGAGCGTGGGTAACCTGGCAGGACGCCAGGTTAGCCGCGCTGGGCCAAGGATGGCCCATCGCGGCGGCCCACGGTCCAAAGCCGGAGTGAGGGCACACCGAGCCTAAGCAAGGTGCCGAGTGGTGGGGCAAGAGCGTTTTGCTTACTTTTGCGCTGTTCAAAAGTGAGCCGCTGTAAGAGCGGAACCAATAGATGCCGTTACCGAAATAATGGATATACACACCGTCAAAAACAGAGGCACACCCCATGCTCCAGTTGATCCTCGGCGGCGCCCGTTCCGGCAAAAGCCGCCTGGCTGAAAAACTCGCCACCGACAGCGGCCTAAGCGTCACCTACATAGCGACCAGCCAACCCCTGGACGGCGAAATGAGCGCACGCGTCGCCCACCACCGCGAACGCCGCCCATCCGAATGGGGCCTGATCGAAGAGCCCGTCGAACTGGCCCGTGTCCTCAAGGAAAACGCCACCCCGAACCATTGCCTGCTGGTCGACTGCCTGACCCTATGGCTCACCAACCTGCTGATGCTCGAAGACCCCGACCGTCTCAAAGAAGAGCGTGAGGCCCTGCTACAAACCCTGGCCACCCTCCCGGGAGAAATCATTTTTGTCAGCAACGAGACCGGAATGGGTGTCGTGCCGCTGGGCGAATTGACTCGCCGCTATGTCGATGAAGCCGGTTGGCTGCATCAAGCCTTGGCCGAACGTTGTCAGCGCGTTGTCCTGACCGTCGCCGGCCTGCCCCTGACTTTGAAAGGTACTGCGTTATGACCGACACCTGGTGGCTCAACCCCTGCAAGGCGATCGACCCCCAAGCCCACGAACAAGCCCTGGCCCGTCAGCAGCAACTGACCAAGCCCGCCGGCTCCCTCGGCCGGCTGGAAGCCGTGGCCGTCCAACTGGCCGGCCTCCAGGGCCAGGTCAAACCCAGCGTCGACCACCTGTGGATCGCGATCTTCGCCGGCGACCACGGCGTCGTCGCCGAAGGCGTCTCCGCCTTCCCCCAGGAAGTCACCGGCCAGATGCTTCACAACTTCGTCACCGGTGGCGCCGCCATCAGCGTGCTTGCGCGCCAACTCGACGCCAAGCTGGAAGTGGTCGACCTCGGCACCATCACCCCGACGTTGAACCTGCCGGGCGTCCGCCACCTGAATATCGGTCTCGGCACCGCCAACTTCGTCAACGGCCCGGCAATGACCGAAGCCCAGGGCCAACTGGCCCTGCAAGCCGGCCGCGACAGCGTGCACCGCGCTATCGCAAGCGGTGCGCAACTGTTTATCGGTGGCGAAATGGGCATCGGCAACACCACCGCCGCCAGTGCCCTCGCCTGCGCGCTGCTGGATTGCCAGGTCAGCGACCTGACCGGCCCCGGCACCGGGCTGAACACCCAGGGAGTAAGTCACAAGGTCGCCGTCATCGAGCGCGCCCTTGCACTGCACGCGGGCGACCGCGACGACGCACTGAAAACCCTGTTCAACCTCGGCGGCTTTGAGATTGCCGCACTGGTCGGTGCCTATCTGGCCTGTGCCCAAGAAGGTGTCGTGGTGCTGGTGGACGGTTTTATCTGCACCGTCGCCGCCTTGGTCGCCACGCGCCTGAACCCCGGCTGCCGTGAATGGCTGCTGTTCGGCCACCGCGGTGCCGAGCCCGGCCATCGTCACGTGCTGCAAAGCCTCAACGCCGAGCCGTTGCTGGAACTCGGGCTGCGCCTGGGCGAAGGCAGTGGCGCCGCGCTCGCCGTGCCGTTGCTGCGCCTGGCCTGCGCGCTGCACGGGCAGATGGCGACCTTCGCCGAAGCAGCCGTAGCGGATCGCCCGGCATGACTTTGCGCCTGGACCTGCTGCGCCACGGCGAAACCGAACTGGGCGGCGGCTTGCGCGGCAGCCTGGACGATGCGCTCACGGCCAAGGGCTGGGAGCAGATGCGTGAGGCGGTGGTGGCGCAGGGCCCTTGGGAGCGTCTGGTCAGTTCGCCGCTGCAACGTTGTGCGCGGTTTGCCGAGGAGTTGGGCACGCGCTTGAATCTGCCGGTCACCCTCGAAAAGGATCTGCAGGAACTGCACTTCGGCGCCTGGGAAGGGCAGAGCGCCGCCGCCTTGATGGAAGCCGACGCCGACGCGCTGGGCCTGTTCTGGGCTGATCCCTACAGTTTCACGCCGCCGCAGGGCGAGCCGGTTTCGCAGTTCTCCGCGCGTGTTTTGGGGGCTGTCGGCCGCTTGCATCAAGCCTATGCCGGCCAGCGAGTGCTGCTGATCAGCCATGGTGGAGTCATGCGTTTGCTGCTGGCCCAGGCGCGTGGCCTGCCGCGTGAGCAACTGTTGAATGTCGAAGTCGGCCATGGTGGCCTGTTCAGCCTGCAGGTCGAGGCGGATGGCGTATTAAGGGAAGGACGCTGAGCATGTTGCCGTTCTGGATCGCCTTGCAGTTTCTCAGCAGCCTGCCGATTCGCTTGCCGGGCATGCCGCAACCCCAGGAACTGGGACGTTCGTTGCTGTTTTATCCGGTGGTGGGGCTGCTGTTCGGGCTACTGCTGTGGGGCTTGAACGCCGTGTTGATGGGCGCGCCATTGCTGCTGCACGCCGCGCTGCTGTTGACCGCGTGGGTGTTGCTCAGTGGCGGCCTGCACCTGGACGGCCTGGCCGACAGCGCCGACGCCTGGCTCGGTGGCTTCGGTGACCGCGAGCGCACCCTGACCATCATGAAAGACCCGCGCAGCGGCCCGATCGCGGTGGTCACCCTGGGCCTGGTGTTGCTGCTCAAATTCACCGCGCTGGTGGCATTGATCGAGCAGCACAACGGCGCCGCGCTGATCCTCGCACCGTTGATTGGCCGCGCTTCGATGCTGGCGCTGTTTCTCACCACGCGCTATGTGCGCGCCGGTGGGTTGGGGCAGGCCCTGGCGGATCATTTGCCACGGATCGTCGGCCAACAGGTGCTGATCCTCAGTGGTCTGGCGTGTATCTTGATCGGCGGTTTCAGTGGCGGGATTGCCGTGCTGGTGGCTGCCCTTTGTTTTATCGGCTTGCGCCAATTGATGGTCAATCGCCTCGGCGGCACCACCGGCGACACCGCCGGCGCGCTGTTGGAGCTGCTGGAAGTGGCGGTGTTGATCAGTCTGGTGCTGTAACACTTTCTTGCATTTCATTAATCCCGGGTATATACACGCTCCATGCTTGCCTCCCAATGTTTATGCACAAACCTGCGTCGCGCCGCTCGTGGCGTCAGCAGGCATTACGACGGCGCTCTCGACGGCTTCGGGATCAACGTTGCCCAGTATTCTTTGCTGTGTAATCTGCAGCGCCTCGATCAACCGAGCATTTCCAGCCTGGCCGACGCCATGGGCCTGGATCGCAGCACACTGGGGCGCAACCTGCGGGTGCTGGAAGGCGAGGGCCTGGTGCAGTTGGTGGAGGGCGATGACTTGCGCAACCGCCTGGTCTTGCTGACCGAGGCGGGTATCGAACGGCTCGCCGCCGCATTGCCGGCCTGGGAAGCGGCGCAGCAGAAATTGATTGATAAGTTGGGCGCCGAAAAGCGCGAAACCCTGTTGGCCTTGCTGGATGAACTCGCTTGACGCGAGTTTGTTCGATGATAAGCGGGTATATACCCGCGAACGGAGAATAAGAAATGACCTCGATGTGGCGCACCAGCGGCTGGATTCTTGTGGGGAGTGCGCTGATCCTCGCGTTGTCCCTCGGCGTGCGGCATGGCTTTGGCCTGTTCCTGGCGCCCATGAGTGCCGAATTCGGCTGGGGCCGTGAAACCTTTGCCTTTGCCATCGCCCTGCAAAACCTGATCTGGGGCCTGGCACAGCCATTTACCGGCGCCCTGGCCGACCGCTTCGGTGCGGCCAAGGTGGTGGTGATCGGTGGCGTGCTTTACGCGCTGGGCCTGGTGTTCATGGGCTTGTCGGATTCAGCGTGGTCGCTGTCCCTGAGTGCCGGGTTGCTGATCGGCATTGGCCTGTCGGGTACTTCGTTCTCGGTGATCCTCGGGGTGGTGGGGCGTGCCGTGGCGCCGGAAAAACGCAGCATGGCCATGGGTATCGCCAGCGCCGCCGGCTCGTTCGGCCAGTTCGCCATGTTGCCGGGCACCCTCGGTTTGATCGGCTGGCTTGGCTGGTCCGCCGCGTTGCTGGTGCTGGGCCTGATGGTGGCGCTGATCGTGCCGTTGGTGACCATGCTCAAGGACCGACCGTTGCCTGCGGTGGCTGGCCAGCAGACCTTGCGCGAAGCCTTGGGTGAGGCCTGCTCCCATTCAGGGTTCTGGCTGCTGGCGTTCGGCTTTTTTGTCTGCGGTTTCCAGGTGGTGTTTATCGGCGTGCACTTGCCGTCGTACCTGGTGGACCAGCACTTGCCGGCCTCGGTGGGAACGACCGTGCTGGCATTGATCGGCCTGTTTAATATCTTTGGCACCTATACCGCCGGATGGCTCGGCGGGCGCATGTCCAAACCCCGTTTGTTGACCGGTTTGTACCTGCTGCGGGCGGTGGTGATCGTGATCTTCCTGTGGGCGCCGGTGACGCAGACCAGCGCCTACCTGTTCGGCATGGCGATGGGCTTCCTGTGGCTGTCCACGGTGCCACTGACCAACGGCACGGTCGCGACCTTGTTTGGTGTCAGAAACCTTTCCATGCTCGGTGGGATCGTGTTCCTTTTCCATCAACTGGGCTCGTTCCTCGGCGGCTGGTTGGGCGGGGTGGTCTATGATCGAACCGGCAGCTACGATTTGATCTGGCAGGTGGCAATCGTCCTGAGCCTGGTGGCAGCGGCGCTGAACTGGCCGGTGCGCGAGCGCCCGGTGGCACGTTTGCAGGCGCAAATGGGGGTGGCATGAATTCGACCTGGCATTGGCTCGGCGCAGCAGGAGCAGGACTCTTGCTGCTGCTGGCGTGGTGGGGCTGGCAACAGGGCGGCCTGGCATTGATGCAGTTGGGCATGGCGATCTGTTAAGTTCTGTGTCTGAGACTTTTCAAGGACACCTCACATGCAGATGCGCTGGTTCGCAGTACCCGCTCTGATGGTGGCTTTTGGCGGTGTCGCCATGGCTGCCGATTGCCCGCCGTTGCTTGAAGGCCAGTTGCCCAAGCTGCGCGCCAAGGAATCCATCGACCTGTGCCAGCGCTTTGCCGGCAAGCCGCTGCTGATCGTCAACACCGCCAGCTTCTGCGGGTTTGCGCCGCAGTTCAAAGGGCTTGAAGCGTTGTACCAGCGCTACAAGGGGCAGGGGCTGGAAGTGATTGGCGTGCCGTCCGATGACTTCAAGCAGGAAGCCAAGACCGGGGAGGAAACTGCCAAGGTTTGTTACGTTAATTACGGCGTGACCTTCACCATGACCGAACCACAGAAGGTCAAGGGCCCGGACGCGGTGCATCTGTTCAAGATCCTGGCGCAGCAGAGCAGCGCGCCGAAGTGGAATTTCTACAAGTACGTGGTGGACCGCCAGGGCAAGGTGATCGCCAATTTCTCCAGCCTGACCAAGCCGGATAGCCCGGACCTGATCAAGGCGGTGGAAGAGGCGCTGGCTTCGAAACCCTGATGGGCACCCACTAAAAAGCCCCGCCTCTTTTGCAAGAGAGCGGGGCTTTTTTATGTCGCGTTACATCAGAACTTGTAGGTTATGCCCAGGCCGAAACCGTTGGCGCTGTTTTCGTACTTGGCGTTGTAGGAAGCCAGTGCGTTGGACTTGTTGACCTTGACCGACTCTTCCTTCAGGTAGGAATAAGCCAGGTCGACAGTCATGTTATCCATCACGGCATAACCCAGGCCCACACTGAAGATGGTCCGGTCGCCAGTAGGAATACGTGGGGAACGGTCAGTGTTGTTGGTTGGCGACTGGTCGAACGTCAGGCCGGTACGCAGTACCACTTGCTTGGTGACCTGGTACGAAGTACCCAGGGCGTAGGCCCAGGTATCGTGCCAGTTCTGAGGTTCAGTGATAGTGCCGATGACCGACGGTGCGAGAAAGCCGTTGGCGCCTGTTACACCTTGGTTCTTGACCGTGATGTCTTTCAGGCGGCTCCAGCGGGTCCAGGTAGCACCACCATAGAGTTTCCAGGCATCAGTCAGGTCCTGGGTTACCGACAGGTCGTAAGACTCTGGCGTATCGATGCTCAGCGAGGCGTCGTAGCGGCCACTGCCAATGGCACCGGCAGTCGGAGCAGGCGCCGTCACCTCGGTGTGGCCGTCAAGCTTGTAGCTGACCTTGGAGTGGTAGGTCAGGCCGACGCGGGTGGTATCGGTGGCCTGTACCAGTACGCCGACGTTGAAACCAATGGCGGTATCGTCGCCCTTGATCGTGACGTTGGTCGAGGGCACGGCAGGGTTCAGGGTCAGTTCGGACTCCAGCTTGCCGGAGATCCGGTTGATGGTAGGACCGAAACCGATGGAAACCCGGTCGTTGAATGCGTAGCTGACCGTCGGCTGGAGGGTGATGACAGACACTTTGCTGTAGCTGCCGAACCCGCTGCCCTGGAAGCCGCGTTCATAATCAGTCACCAGGCCGAACGGTGCGTAGACACCAAAGCCGACAGCCCACTGATCGTTGAGTTTGTTGGTGTAGAAGCCGAACGGTACGCCGGTGAAGGGAACCATGTCGCCTTTGTTGGTGCCCCTGGAACGGCCGCCGGCATCTTTGATGTCGGTCGAGGCATCGATGGCTGCAACACCACCCGTAATCTGCTGGCCTTCAAGGCGAGCCATACCGGCAGGGTTGCCATAAACAGTGCTTGCGTTATCGGCAGATGAAGAACGTCCCGCAAAACCGGTACCCATCCCGGCAACGTCTTGTTCGTTGAGGGCGAAGCCGCTCGCGAACACGTGGGAGGATGCCATTGCAACGGCGAGGCTAAGTGTCGTCTTGAGCATTACTTTTTTCATTATTAGAACTCCGTGGTGATCACCGCTGCGGAAAGTAACAATAAATTTATGTTTGCGCTATAGGCTCAAACACAGGAGATAGAGCGGTTTTGTAGGACAATCCGACCAAAATCAACGTTTTTAGCCGAATCTTGCAAATCGCCCGGTCAACAGGCGACGTGATTCATGGGTGAAACACAGGTTTGCCAGGCCTGGGTGAAATCCCGGAGCCGGCCTTGAGGGTGAAATATTTCTTTCCAGATACGCGCCATCGCCAATACGTCGTCGGCCGGTGGCAGGTTTGGGCGGTGTTGTTCCACCAGCAGCCAGGCGATGGCGGTGGCGTAACGCAGGTTGACCGTCAGCTCAAGCTGCGGCCCGCTGAGGAAGGCATGCTGGCTGGCGAGTCCGCGTACCAGGCTGGCGCGCTCGGGGTCCAGCGCCAGGTAGTTATCCCACAGCGCGCGATGACGCGGCTCGGTGATGCTGTAGAGGCCATGGCCGCGGCGGTCGTGCAGGGCTGAACCGAGTGCCGACTGGCTGGCGGCGATGCCCAGCAGCAGGGATTCAGCCGTCTGGTTATGGCGACCCAGGTAAAGCAGGGTGGGCCGGATCACATAACGACACAATTCGCTGGCGGCGATGCCCATAAATGCCTCAATCCATGAAATTAATCGGCGATACCTGAGCGAGGGCTTGGCAGCGGTGAATCGGATCTCAGGTCCGCCGGAAGCGGATCATGCCGCTTGAGTTGAAGTGTAGTGTCATATTTACGATGTAAAGGACTGTTTTTAAAATATTTTCATCATTTAGTTATATCGTTTATATCAATTTAAACTTAGCGCGCCTGAATTTCAGGCAATAAAAAACCCCGGGTTTTAACCGGGGTTTTTGTGTTTCAGCGATTCGGGTCGATCAGGCAACCAGTGCCTGGCGAGTACGATCGATCACGGCCTGCAGCGGTTCTGCGCTGGAGTATTGATCGGGGTACAGGCGTTCGCTGTGACGAGCGATGCCGTGTTCGTTGACCAGGGTAAAGCTGAAGCAGCCTTTGCGAGCGGCCATGATCAGGCAGTTCATTGGTGCAAAAGCGTTGGTGAGGGTGCGAATGGCATCCTGAGTGTGGATTTGAGTGGACATATTATTGGTGTTCCTACAAATGACACGGTTAAGAACCGTGCAACGTTAAAACGTTCCAGTGACGTTGATCACCATTGATCGAACGAAGAACCCGACTGGAACAAAGCAGCCAGTTTGAAGCGCTATTAAGTTGGCGCGCTTGGGCTGGCAGGTAGGTACTTAGGAGGGCAGGCAACACAACAGGGGCAAAGGTTCTGGGCCCGGGGTGAAGATCCTGATCAATTTGCAGGTTGGTTCGGACAGAGTATGGAAACTTCGCGACACCCTTTGCATTGTTCAAAGGCCGTGTCGTCGCAAGTGATACCTGGAAACCATCGAGGTGGTCGATCCCTTTTTGTCGGCGGTGCCGTGAGGGAGTTGTTCGACCAGAATTGACTTTCAGCTTGGTACTAACGCCGCGGATAGTAACGGATTGAAACGATGAAAGGAAGTGTGATAGGCAAAAAACTTTTCGGGTCCTGGGCCTGCGGTAACATTCCTTAGCCGCTGCCTGAGCAAAAAACGCGGTTGATATAACCGGCGAGTGGGTAGTTGTGCACATTGGTGGCGCCCTGTGTAACTGAACTGACATACGCCCCGCAAAGCGCCCGGGTGCCTGCAACTCAAATTTAAGTCAATGAAAAATCGAGCTTTTTTTTATTGGTGAAAAAATCGTCAGTTTGACTGCGGCCCCCGTTCCATGGGCCTTTGCGGGACTTACAGAACGGTTGTCCACTGAGTTATCCACAGCTTCTGTGGATTGTCCCAAGCGCTTGCTCTAGAACGGGCGTGCAGGCTTTTTTCAGCTTTACCTGTACGAAAAAAAGAGTAGAGTGGCGCGCCTTCCGTTCTGTCCCACAGTGCTTTATGAAGTTTCGCTCAGTATCACCTTCTGTTACCGACAGCCCTCAGGTTGTTACCGCACCCAAGCGTTTTTCCCTGAAAGTTGCCTTGTGGTTGCTCGACAGCCCGCGCCTGGGCCACAGCCCCAACGTCAAGCATTTTGCAGGGCATTTGCTCAAGCAACCGGCTCGTGCTGGCGTGGTGGTGGCGCAAAGCCGTCTGGGCCAGTTGATGTGCCGCGAGTGCGGCAATGCCCGCGACCGCCGTATCGGCCACGAACTGCTGCGCCAGGCCGCCCGCGCCGGCGACCGCATCGCCCAGCGTGAACTGGGCCAGATCGAAGACTGAGCTGTCCTCAATGCGCTGGCTTGGTTAACCTTCTTCTTTTCGGGTGACGGCAGGAATCGCTATGGCTTTTGACTGGACCAGTGTTGTGCTGGGTCTCGCCGCTGCTGGATTGCCGCTGTTGGGCCTGTGCTGGCAGATTCAGCGCCGACTGAGCGCGCGAATGGCCGGCTGGGAATTGCTCGAAGAGCGCCTGGCCACCGCGCAACTGGCCCAGGAAGGGCTCGCCGCGCAGTTGGACGCCAGCCGTGACGAAATCAGCGACCTGAGCCAGGCCAACGCTGCCAAACAGGCTGATCTGGCCGCCGTGCGCCGGGAAGTCGAACTGCTGCAGATCGACCGTGACAACGCCCGCGACGCCGCCCACGCCTGGAACCTCGACCGTTCCGCCAAGGAAACCGAACTGCGCCGCCTGGACGCCTTGTCCGCGTCCCTGCGCGCCGAATTGCGCGAGCAACAGGAAAGCCATCAGCAACGCCTCAGTGACCTGCAAGGTTCCCGTGATGAGCTGCGCGCGCAGTTCGCTGAACTCGCCGGGAAGATCTTCGACGAGCGCGAGCAACGCTTCGCCGAAACCAGCCAGCAGCGCCTCGGCCAATTGCTCGACCCGCTCAAGGAGCGCATCCAGTCGTTCGAAAAGCGCGTCGAAGAAAGCTACCAGAGCGAAGCCCGCGAGCGGTTTTCCCTGGCCAAGGAGCTGGAGCGCCTGCAACAGCTGAACCTGCGCCTGTCCGATGAAGCCACCAACCTGACCCGCGCCCTCAAGGGCCAGAAAACCCAGGGCAACTGGGGCGAGCTGATCCTGGAGCGGGTGCTGGAACATGCCGGTCTGGAAAAGGGCCGAGAGTACCAGACCCAGGTCAACCTCAAAGGCCCGGACGGCGAACGCTTCCAGCCCGACGTGTTGATCATGCTGCCGGGGGACAAGCAGGTAGTGGTGGACTCCAAGGTCAGCCTGACCGCCTATCAACAGTACGTCGCCGAGGACGACCAGGCGATCGGCCAGGCAGCCCTCAAGCAGCACGTACTGTCCTTGCGCAACCACGTCAAAGGCCTGGCCGGCAAGGACTACAAACGTCTGGAAGGCCTGCACAGCCTGGATTTCGTGCTGCTGTTCGTGCCCATCGAAGCCGCATTTTCGGCTGCACTCCAAGCCGAGCCGAACCTGTTCCAGGAAGCCTTCGACCGCAACATCGTGATCGTCAGCCCGACCACGCTGTTGGCCACCTTGCGGGTGATCGACAGCCTGTGGAAACAGGAACGGCAAAGCCAGAACGCCCGGGAAATTGCCGAGCGCGCCGGTTGGCTGTACGACAAGTTCGTGCTGTTTATCCAGGACCTGGACGAGGTAGGCAACCGCCTGCAGCAGCTGGATAAAGCCTACAGTGCGGCGCGCAACAAGCTGACCGACGGACGCGGAAACCTGGTGAGCCGTACCGAGCAACTGAAGCTGCTCGGCGCCCGCGCCAGCAAAAGCCTGCCGGCCGACTTGCTGGAACGGGCGATGACCGATGAAGACGGCGTGGCGCAGTTGCCAGAATAGTCACCGGTCTCTGTGGGAGCTGGCTTGCCTGCGATGCAGACACCTCGTTCCTCCCCATACACCGAGGCGATGCCATCCCAGGCAAGCCAGCTCCCACATGGGCTAAAGCGGCAGGTGCCGGCTCAACAAGGCCCGCAACGCCGCCGGCTTCACCGGTTTGGCCAGGTAATCCAACCCAGCCGCATGCACCTGGGCCACCATCTCCGGCCGTCCATCGGCACTGATCACCACACCCGGAATCGGCTCTGCCAGTTGTGCCCGCAGCCAACCCATCAACTCGGTGCCCGTTTCCCCGTGGTCGAGGTGGTAATCCACCAGAGCCAGTTGCGGCCGCACACCCTCGGCCAGCAACGCGGCACATTGCGCCTGGTCGCGGGCGGTCCAGACTTCACAGCCCCAGCGCGTGAGCAAACTGCGCATGCCGATCAGGATGCTTTCTTCGTTATCCACACACAGCACCTGTGCACCGCTCAACGGCTGGCCGCTTTCCTGCGCCGGCTTGGCAGGCGCGCTGACCTGAGTGCGCGCCAACGGCACACGCACGCTGAACACGCTGCCTTTGCCCGGCCATGAACGCACGCTCAAGCGGTGCCCGAGCACGCGGCACAGGCCATCGGCAATCGCCAGGCCCAGTCCCAGGCCTTTCTCGGCACGGGTCTGGTGACTGTCCAGGCGTTTGAATTCCTCGAAGATGACTTTTTGCTTGTCCTGGGGAATCCCGGGACCACGGTCCCACACTTCCAGGCACAACTCGCCGCGACGGCGCCGCACACCCAATAGCACCGGCCCGTCGGCGTACCGGAATGCGTTGGTGAGGAAATTCTGCAACACCCGCCGCAGCAACTTGATGTCACTGTCCACCCGCAAACGACTGCCCCGCAGACGGAAACGCAAACCCTGCTCCTGAGCCAGCGCCTTGAACTCGGCGCCCAGCGTATCGAACAGTTCATTGAGCACGAAGGGCTGGCGCTGCGGATTGATCTTGCCGTTTTCCAGGCGCGAAATATCCAGCAGGTCGCTGATCAGGTCTTCCGCCGAACGCAACGAACTGTCCAGATGCTGCACCAACTGCCGGGCATCCGGCGACATGCCGTCGTTCTGATGGGAGAGGGCAGCAGAGAACAATCTTGCGGCGTTCAACGGTTGCATCAAGTCGTGACTGACCGCTGCGAGGAACCGGGTTTTCGACTGGCTGGCGGTCTCGGCCACGCCCTTGGCATCGGTCAGCGCGACGTTGAGTTGCGACAGTTCGTGGGTTCGCTCGGTCACCCGCTGTTCCAGGCCTTCATTGGCCTCGGTCAACGCCTGCTCGGCTTCGCGGAACGCGGTGATGTCGGTGAAGCTCATCACAAACCCGCCACCCGGCATCGGGTTGCCGATCAGTTCGATCACCCGGCCATTGGGAAACAGCCGCTCGGAGGTATGCGCACGGCCCTGGCGCATCCAGTGCAGGCGGCGCGCCACGTGTACTTCCGCCTCGCCCGGGCCGCACAGCCCGCGCTCGGCGTTGTAGCGAATGATGTCGGCAATCGGTCGGCCCACGCTGATCAGGCCCTCGGGGTAATTGAACAGCTCCAGGTACCGCCGGTTCCACGCCACCAGCCGCAGGGACTGGTCGACCACGCTGATGCCCTGGGTGATGTTTTCGATGGCGCCTTGCAGCAATGCCCGGTTGAACTGCAGCACTTCCGACGCCTCGTCGGCGATGCGTACTACGTCCTCCAACTGCATTTCCCTGCCTTCAATGGCGGCTTTCACCACTGCGCGGGTCGATGAAGCCCCGAGCACACCGGCCAACAGGCGTTCGGTGTGGGCAATCCAGTCATTGTCAGCGTTCTGGTTGGGGTTAAACCCTTTGCCTTGGCGATAGGCGAAGCGCACAAAACTCTGGTGAGCCCGTTCTTCACCGACAAACCGCGCTGCGAGGCTGAGCAAATCATTGATCTGCACCGAAAGCATTGAGCGGGCGCTGGCTCGCTGGCTGATTTCCTGGCCGATAAAACGCCCGGCCTGCCAATGCTCCGACACCCGCGTACGCGACAGCATTGAGACCCACACAAACAGTGTGAAGTTACCCGCCAGGGAAAATACGGTGCCCAGCGTCAGAGAAGTTACAGACAAGCCCAGCGGATGCGAATGCAGCCACGTCATGCCCGGGAAAAGGCTGAACGACCAGCCCAGACTTTTCGCGGTGACCGGCAGGACCAAGGTGTAGAACCACAGGAACGTACCCGCCGCCAATCCGGCAAACACGCCGCGCCGGTTGGCCTGTTTCCAGTACAGCGCACCCAGCATCGCCGGTGCCAGCTGGGTCACGGCGGCGAACGCAATCTGGCCAATGGTTGCAAGGCTGGCGGAGGACCCCAGCAGCCGGTAACTGACGTAAGCCAGCAGCAGGATGATGACAATACTCACCCGGCGTACCGACAGCATCCAGTGACGGAACACTTCGAACGGCCGCTCGGCGCTGGAGCGGCGCAGCAGCCAGGGCAGCAGCATGTCGTTGGAGACCATGGTCGACAGGGCGATGCTCGCGACGATCACCATGCCCGTAGCCGCCGAGGCGCCGCCGATAAACGCCAGCACGGCGAGCGCCGGGTGGGCTTCGGCCAACGGCAGGCTGATCACGTAGGAATCCGGCAATACCGAACCCGGCAGCAGCATCTTCCCGCCGAGGGCAATCGGGATCACAAACAGGGCGGCCAGGATCAGATAGGCCGGGAATACCCACTTGGCCAGGCGCAGGTCCTGGGGGTCGATATTTTCCACCACGGTGACATGGAATTGCCGGGGCAGGCAGATGATCGCCATCATCGCGACGCCGGTCTGCACCACCATCGAGGGCCAGTTGACAGTCTCTTTCCAGTATTCCTCCAGCCGTGGCGCGAGCATCGCCTGGCTGAACAAATCGTCGAAACCGTCGTACAGGCCGTAGGTCACAAACGCACCGACGGCGAGAAACGCGAACAGCTTGACCAACGATTCAAAGGCAATCGCCAGCACCATGCCGCGGTGGTGTTCCGTGGCGTCCAGGTTGCGGGTACCGAACACAATGGTGAACAACGCCAATACCAGCGACACGATCAGCGCCGTGTCCTGGGAGCGGGTGCCCGTGGTGTCGGCGCTGGCGCCGATCAGCAGGTTCACCCCCAGCACGATGCCTTTGAGTTGCAAGGCTATATAAGGCAGGACGCCCACCAGGCAGATCAGCGCCACCACCACCGCGAGGGATTGGGATTTGCCGTAACGGGCGGCGATAAAGTCGGCGATGGAGGTGATGTTTTCCTGCTTGCTGATCAGCACCATCTTCTGCAGGACCCACGGCGCGAGCACCAACAGCAGCACCGGTCCCAGGTAGATCGGTAAAAACGCCCACAACTGTTCGGCCGCCTGGCCTACGGCACCAAAGAATGTCCAGCTGGTGCAATACACCGCCAGCGACAGGCTATACACCCAGGCACGCATCCGCGGCGGCAGCGGCGCATGGCGACGGTCACCGTAAAAGGCGATGGCAAACATAATGGCCATATAGGCCAGGGCAACGGCGGCGATCAGCCCGCTGGACAGCGTCATGAGAACTCCAGACATAAGAACGCCCGGGCATTCCCGGCCCGGGCGAACAGTCTCGCATGATGCTTGGCGTTAGTCAGTGTCGACCAAGGTCGGAGCGTGGTGTGATGTCGCAGCGTTGGTTCAGGCGCCGAAACCACCGTCGATGGTCAGGCTGGCGCCGGTGATGTAGCCGGCCTCAGGGCCTGCCAGATAGGCGACGAAACTGGCGATCTCTTCTACATGGCCATAACGGCCCACGGCCATGAAGCCGATCAGGCTTTCGGCGAAATCACCGCTTGCCGGGTTCATGTCGGTGTCCACCGGGCCTGGCTGCACGTTATTGATGGTGATGCCCCGTGGGCCCAGGTCGCGGGCCAGGCCTTTGGTCAGGCCGACCAGCGCCGATTTGCTCATGGCGTACGGGCCGCCACCGGCAAACGGCATGCGATCGGCATTGGTGCTGCCGATGTTGATGATGCGGCCACCTTCGCCCATGTGCCGCGCGGCTTCCTGGGTGGCGACAAATACGCTGCGTACGTTGATGGCGAGGGTGCGGTCGAAGTCTTCCAGCTTGAAATCTTCCAGCGGGCCGACGGCCAGCACGCCTGCGTTGTTGACCAGGATATCCAGGCGCCCGAACGCTTCGACGGTGGCGTTGACGGCGCTGCGGATGGCGTCTGCGTCGGCGCTGTCGGCATGAATCGCCAGGGCTTTGCCGCCTTGGCTGATCACGCTGTTCTGCAACGCTTCAGCCTTGGCAGCCGAACTGACGTAGGTAAAGGCGACGGCAGCGCCCTGTGCGGCCAGGCGCTTGACGATGGCGGCGCCGATACCGCGGGAACCGCCCTGGATCAAGGCGACTTTGCCGCTGAGGTTTTGTGTGGTCATGTCGTTCTCCAAAAGGTGTGTTGAGGTTGGAGTCGAGTATCGACCTCACCCGGCGCGCCCGGTAGACCGTGATTGCTATAGTCTGTGTAAACCAAAAGTTTAGAGTGGGGCGATATGGAAAGCTTTGGCAGTATCGAATGCTTCGTGCGCAGCGCCGAAGGCGGCAGTTTTGCCGAGGCTGCCCGGCACCTGAGCCTGACCCCGGCGGCCGTGGGCAAAAGTGTGGCCAAGCTGGAGGCGCGCCTGGGTGTAAGGCTGTTCCAGCGCAGTACCCGGCGCCTGACGCTGACTGAGGCCGGCAAGCTCTTCCTCGAAGAAGTCAGCGGCAGCCTCACCACCATTCAAAACGCCGTGGCTAACCTGGCCAGTGCCGAAGGGCGGCCAGTGGGCACGCTGAAAGTGAGCATGGGCACGGTGTTCGGCAACCGTTATGTGGTGCCGTTGCTGGGGGAGTTTCTAAAGCGCTTTCCTGATATCAACCCCGACTGGCATTTTGATAACCGCCAGGTGGACCTGATCGGCCAGGGCTTCGATGCCGCGATCGGCGGTGGTTTTGAGCTGCCCCAGGGCGTGGTCGCGCGCAAGCTGGCGCCGGCGCACCGGATCCTGCTGGCCTCACCGGCATACCTCGCCAAACGCAAGCCGGTGGTCGCGCCCGAGGACTTGTCTGTGTGCAACGGCATCCTGATCCGCTCACCGCAAACCGGGCGCGTGCGTTCGTGGCAACTCACCCACCGCACGCGCGAACAACGCCCGCTGGTGCTCAAGCCGCGCATGACCATGAGCGACTCGGGCGCTGCCTGCTGCGCCAGCGCCCAGGGCCTGGGGATTGCGCTGGTCAGCATGCCGATGGCGGTGCCGTATCTGGACAGCGGCCAACTGGTGCGAGTGCTGCCCGACTGGTACGTCGACGACGGCAACATCTCGCTGTACTACGCCGAACACAAGCTGCTGCCCGGCAAGACCCGGGCGTTTGTGGATTTCATCCTGGAGCAGTTTGTCGAACGCGAGTTGGGGCGGCGGTTCAGCGCCATTTGATCCTTGTGGGGATCAAAGTGTGGGAGCGGGCTTGCTCGCGAAGGCGGTGTGACAGTCACCACATGCATCGACTGATCCACCGCTTTCGCGAGCAAGCCCGCTCCCACCTTTCGGATCTTCAGTGTCCGAACTTTCCGGGCCAGCCGATCACTTTCTTCGGCCTCGGCGTCGCAAACGTGCGGATCTTCGAGGTCGACAGTCCCAACCGCACCAGGCCTTCGGCAATGGTGACCGCCGAGGTCACACCGTCCACCACCGGCACACCCGTGCGGTAGCGAATCTGCTCATCCAGCCCGGCCATGCCGCCGCAGCCCAGGCAGATCACTTCGGCCTTGTCTTCGCTGATCGCCAATTCGGCCTGGCGCACGATGGCCTCCATGGCCCGCAGCGGGTCTTCCTCCAGCTCCAGTACCGCCATGCCGCTGGCCCGTACCGACGCGCACCGCTGGTATAAACCCGCCAGTTTCAGCCGGTCCTCGATCAGTGGCACTGTGCGGTCCAGAGTGGTCACCACGGAGTAGGCATGCCCGAGGAACATCGCGGTGCTGGCGGCCGCTTCGGTGATGTCCACCACCGGCACGTTGAGCAACTCCTGCAAGCCTTCGCGGCCATGTTCGCCGTAGCCGGCCTGGATCACCGCATCGAACGGCTGGTCGTAGGCCATCACCCGGTCCATCACCGCGATGGCCGCCAGGTAGCTTTCGAAATTGCCTTCCACCGATTCGGCACCGAAAAACGGAGTCAGGCCGACGATCTCGGTGCCGGGGGACGCCACCGCCCGTGCCTGTTTGGCGATGGCCTCGGTGATGGACTCGGTGGTGTTGACGTTGACCACAAGGATGCGCATGGAATGTCCTTACTTAATGACTGATGTTATCGACTGCAATGCTTTCGCCGCTCACATCGGCGTAGTACGGCTGGCGCTTGGCGAACAGCAGGTACAGCAGCCCTGCAATACCGGCGCCAATCAGCCAGGAGAAGGGCGAGACGAGGGCGAACCCGGGCAGCAGGGCCAGGAGAATAGCGATCACCGCCGCAGGAATAAACGCCGCCACCGCCCGCAGATTGACTCCGCGGCTGTAGTAATAAGCGCCATTCGGGTCTTCGCTATACAACTGCGGCACGTCCACCTGGCTTTTACGGATCAACCAGTAGTCGACCATGATCACGCCGTACAACGGCCCCAGCAGAGCGCCCAGCCCCGAGAGGAAATACACGATCACCAGCGGGCTGTTGTAGAGGTTCCACGGCAGGATCAACACCGCCACGGTGGCGCTGATCAGCCCGGCGCGGCGGAAGTTCAGGTACTTGGGCGCCAGGTTGCTCAGCACAAAGGCGGGTGCGACGAAGTTGGCCATGATGTTCACCGCCACGGTCACAATCAGGAACGCCAGGCAGCCCAGCACCAGGAAGAACGTGTTGGGTATCGCCGCAATGATTTCCGTAGGGCTCTCGATCACCCGGCCATTGAGGTGGAACTGCCCGCCGCACAGCAGCACGGTGATGGCCGCGAACACCAGGATATTCACCGGCAGGCCCCAGAAGTTGCCGACCTTGATGGTCTTGCGGCACGGCGAGGAGCGGGCGAAGTCGCAGAAATTCAGGATCAGCGTGCCGTAGATCGCCAGCCACAGCGCGCCGCCGGCAAAGATATTGCGCCACATCTCACCACCGGTCAGCGGCTCGCGAATGGCCCAGGCAATGTGGCCGTCCGCCTGGAAATACATCCAGCCGGCCAGGGACGCTACTGTCAGCAGAATCACCGGCCCGGCGAAGGCTTCATAGCGGCGCACCATCTCCATCCCATAGGCGAGGATGGCGAGCTGCACAAACCAGATCGCCACAAAACACGACCAGCCCAGGGTGGACAGGCCGAGGATCGAGTTGTGGTCATAGTCGGCAAAACCTGGATGAACCGCCGTCAACAGCACGCGGAAAACCACCGAGGCCAGGTAGGTCTGTATCCCGAACCAGGCAATCGCGATCACCGCACGAATCAGTGCCGGAATCTGCGCACCATGGATGCCAAAACTGATACGGCTGATCACTGGAAACGGTACGCCGGTCTTCTGCCCCATATAGCCCGACAGGTTCATGAAGAAGTACACCAGCGCCGCGCCGATCCCCAGGGACAGCAGAATCTGCCAGCCACCCAGGCCCAGCGCATACAGGCCGATGGCGAAGGAGTAGTTGGCGATGTTGTGCACATCGTTGGTCCACAAGGCAAAGATGCTGTAGCGGCCCCAGCGCCGGCCTTCGGTCTTGGTAGGCGCCAGGTCCTTGTTGTGCAGGCGCGGGCTGAGGACCAACGGGCCGGGGCTCGTGGCCTCGGGGTTCAGGGTGGAGGAGGGCAGATCCAGTGCGATGTTATTGGAGAGACTTGTACGCATTCCGGCAGGCTCCTGGACATCAGCAGGAGAGCGGCTGATGTCAAAGTGTATGTATCTTTTTTATTAATTGTATACAAAGTGTGTTTTGCCTTAAGCCACATGCGTGCCAGATTTTCGCCGGGTGAAATACACGGCGATTTGGTTTTTAGCGTGATTGGAAATAACAGACTGAATTTAAAGCGATATAAATTGACCGTTTGAACAGCTATTTATTTTGTAGCGCAGAGAGGGCGGGGATTTTAGAAGAGGTGTGACGAGGGAGGATGTAACTTTTCGGTGCAGGATCTTATAAGTGCACACAAAAATGGCACCGATGGTGACATTTCTGTGTACAGGATTCTGGCTCAGGCGTTATGCCTTGCTGATGATGTTCCCGGCGTGCAACCCGCATTCTTTTTGGGTTGCTTCTTCCCACCACCAACGGCCTTCGCGTTCGTGCTGGTTCGGCAGTACCGGACGGGTGCACGGCTCACAGCCGATGCTGATAAAACCGCGCTCGTGCAGGCTGTTGTACGGCAACTCCAGCATGCGGATGTAACCCCATACTTCCTCACTGGTCATCTGCGCCAGCGGGTTGAACTTGTACAGGGTGCGTTCCGGGGTGGAAAAAGCCGTATCGATTTCCAGCGCGGCCACCTGGCTGCGGGTGCCGGGGCTCTGGTCGCGGCGCTGGCCGGTGGCCCAGGCGCTCACACCGGACAGCTTGCGGCGCAGCGGTTCGATCTTGCGCACGCCACAGCACTCGCCATGGCCGTCCTTGTAGAAACTGAACAGGCCCTTTTCCTTGACGAAGGGTTCCAGCTTGCTCTGGTCCGGCGAGATCAGTTCGATGTCGATCTTGTAGAACTCACGCACCTGCTCGATAAACCGGTAGGTCTCCGGGTGCAGGCGACCGGTGTCGAGGCTGAACACCTTGACGTTCTTGTTCAGCTTCCAGGCCATGTCTACCAGCACCACGTCCTCGGCACCGCTGAAAGAGATCCACAGGTCGTCGCCAAACTGGCTGAAGGCCAGCTTGAGAATGTCCTGGGCGGATTTGTTGGCGTAAGTCGCGGCGAGTTCAGCGACGTCGAAGGCTTGGTTCATCAGGACGGTTCCTACAGGTCAGTGGCGCTGAGCGCTCTATAGGGGGGCGATGGTAACAAAATCCCGCCTGCGTTGCGGCGGCCAGCGTGAATCGCTAGAGTTCGGCAGTCCTTTTGCTCGCTCAACTCAATAACTTTAAATGGGAGTGTCTTGTGGAAATTGCCTGTCTCGACCTGGAAGGGGTGCTGGTTCCGGAAATCTGGATCGCCTTCGCCGAAAAAACCGGTATTGAATCCTTGCGGGCCACCACCCGGGACATCCCCGACTACGACGTGCTGATGAAACAGCGCCTGCGCATTCTTGATGAGCATGGGCTGAAGCTCTCCGACATCCAGGAAGTGATCGCCACCCTCAAGCCGCTGGACGGCGCCATCGAGTTCGTCAATTGGCTGCGCGAGCGCTTCCAGGTGGTGATCCTGTCTGACACCTTCTATGAGTTCTCCCAGCCGCTGATGCGCCAACTGGGTTTCCCGACCTTGCTGTGCCACCGGTTGATCACCGACGAAAATGACCGGGTGGTGAGCTACCAGCTGCGTCAGAAAGATCCCAAGCGTCAGTCGGTGCTGGCCTTCAAGACCCTGTACTACCGCGTGATTGCCGCCGGTGATTCCTACAACGACACCACCATGCTGGGTGAGGCCGACCGTGGGATTCTGTTCCACGCGCCGGAGAACGTGATTCGCGAGTTCCCGCAGTTCCCGGCGGTGCATACGTTTGAGGATTTGAAGAAAGAGTTCATCAAGGCGTCGAATCGGCAGTTGAGCCTGTAAGTTATTTGGCGTGGCTGACGCCTCATCGCAGGCAAGCCAGCTCCCACATGTTGACCGCGCTCCCATGTGGGAGCCGGGCTTGCCCGCGATGGGGCCGGTATGGCCACTGCACTGCCTAGACCCCTGCCAGCAAACTCTCATAAGGAATGCGCAAGCCTTCATGCAGGCGTTTGATCATCGACAAGCTCAGCTTGCGCTTATGATTCAACACTTCGGAAACCCGCCCGCTCGGACCTATGAAAGGCTCCAGGTCACGGGCGGTCAGGCCTAGTTGCTCCATTCGAAATTTAATCGCTTCTACGGGATCCGAAGGCGGCATTGGGAAATGCTCCGCTTCGTACTTTTCGATAAGTATCGCGAGAATTTCCAGCTCGTCACCCTCGGGCGAGCCGATTTCCGCTTCCCAGAGCTGTTCGACGCGCGCGAGCGCAGCGGTCAGGTCTTCCTGGGAATGAATGGGTTTGATATTCATCACACGGTCTCCGCATTGATCTGATTGTATTGCGCGTGGGTCCCCACGAAGCGAATGAACGCAAGCTGTCGCTGATAATTGATCGCCATGATCACTCGATACTTGTTGCCGCCTATGTTGAACACAACCCTGCCCCCTTTGAAAATGCTCGCTGTCCTTAGCTCTGCCTTGAGGGCCTGAGGGGTTGGGTAAACAGCTTTTTCCATATGGCGCTACAGCTCGACCAGCGGCGTTTTGGCATCCATGCAACCAGGGTGGTTTTCCCAGAATATTCGTAGGGCAGACAGAGCGATTATCCGCATCGCTGCGACCTCCCAATTTGGGAGATGATAGGTGCGGTTGAGGGCAGATGCAATCTCGGAAATCTTTCCTGACAAGTAGGCAGTCGTTTCATGTGATCCTTCACAGACGGCTGGTGGACGGTCGAAACCGGACGCTATCCTCCGGCTTCGACCCCGTCTACTTCGGTACTGATTCAGGTCTTTTCCGCTGCGTGGCTCTACGTCAGCGAGCCAGGAAGGGGCTGGGTGCTACAGGCTTTCCAAGGTTTGTAACAACACCCGCACCTTGGTCATCGACTCCTGATACTCCGCCTGCCACTCCGAGTCCGCGACAATCCCGCCGCCGCCCCAGCAGCACACCTGACCATCCTTGACCAACAGGCTGCGAATGGCGATGGAGCTGTCCATCTCGCCGCGCACGTCCAGATACACCAGCGAACCGCAATACAACCCGCGCCGGGTCGGCTCCAGCTCGTCGATGATCTGCATCGCGCGAATCTTCGGTGCGCCGGTGATGGAGCCGCCGGGGAAGCTGCCGGCGATCAGGTCGAGGGCGTCTTTATCGTCCGCCAGCTCACCGGTGACGCTGCTCACCAGATGATGCACGTTGGGATAGCTTTCCAGGCTGAACAACTCCGGCACTTTCACCGAGCCGGTACGGCAGGTGCGGCCCAGGTCGTTGCGCAGCAGGTCGACGATCATCAGGTTTTCGGCACGATCCTTGGGGCTGGCCAGCAATTCAGCGGCGTTGGCTGCATCCTCCTCGGGCGTCGCCCCCCTTGGCCGGGTGCCCTTGATCGGGCGGGTTTCCACCTGGCGTTGGCTGATTTTGACGAAGCGCTCCGGCGACAAGCTCAACACTGCGCCGTCGTCCGGCAGGCTCTGGAACCCGGAAAACGGCGTCGGGCAGGCTTCGCGCAAGGCGCAGTAGGCCACCCACGGATCGCCACTGCACGGGGCACGGAAACGTTGGGCAAAGTTGACCTGGTAGCAGTCACCCGCCTGGATGTAATCCTGGATGCGGGCGAGTGCATGTTTGTAGGTGTCGGCTGTCACGTCCGGAGCCATTGGGCCTTGCAGCTTGAAGGTGGCCGATGCGCTGATGGTCGGCTGACCGAACAAGGTAATCAGGCGTTGCCGTTCGCTTTCCTCCAGTTTGGGGTGGAACACCAGTTGGCTGGTCTGCGCCTGGTGATCGCTGATCAAGGCCCAGGCGTACAGGCCAAAGCGTGCATCCGGCAGGTGCAGGTCGTTCACCGCCAGGTGCGGCAGGTGCTCAAGATGACGACCGAAGTCGTAGCTCAGGTAGCCGATGAGGCCGCCGGCAAACGGCAGTTCGTAGGGCGCGGGGATCGTGGCTTCACCCAGCAACGTCAGGTTTTCCCGCAAGCGTTGCAGGAAATCGCCGCCGCTTTCGTCCGGCAGTACCGCCAGTGTCGTCTCGGGCCAGGCGCTCAGCAGGTCATAACGGCCGCGCTCGGCCGCCGGTCGGCCGCTGTCCAGCAGCACCGCGCCGGGGGCATGGCGGATGGCTGCAAAGTATTCGGCAGGGTTGGCCCGGTAGGGCAGCGGGTGTACGGAGCAGGTCACTGGGTTTATCCCTCGACCGCCGGAATATGCCCAAACATTTCCTGCACAAACTTAACCCGTTCCTCCGGTGTTTCCGTCACGCCCGCCGCCTTCAGCTCTTCCAGTCGAGCCTCCACGGCATGGGTGCGCAAGGTCAGGCCGCAGTCGTTGGCAATCTGGATGTTCAGCCCCGGGCGAGCGTTAAGTTCCAGGATCAACGGACCCTTTTCCTGGTCCAGCACCATGTCCACGCCGATATAGCCCAGGCCGCACAGCTCGTAGCAGCCGGCGGCGAGCTTCATGAAACCGTCCCAGTTGGGCAGTTGCACGCCGTCCACCGCATTGGTGGTGTCGGGGTGCTTGGTGATGATGTTGTTCAGCCAGGTGCCGCGCAGGGTCAGGCCGGTGGCGAGGTCGACACCCACGCCAATCGCGCCCTGGTGCAGGTTGGCCTTGCCGCCGGACTGGCGGGTGGGCAAGCGCAGCATGGCCATCACCGGGTAGCCCATCAGCACAATGATGCGGATGTCCGGTACGCCTTCGTAGCTGATGCTCTTGAAGATCTGGTCGGGCACCACGCGGTATTCGATCAGCGCGCGGTCACGGTGGCCGCCGAGGGAATACAGGCCGGTGAGGATGCTGGAAATCTGATGCTCGATTTCTTCATGGCTGATGATCTTGCCGGAGACGGTCCGGTAGCGCCCTTCAAAACGGTCGGCGATCACCAGGATACCGTCACCACCGGCGCCCTGGGCCGGCTTGATCACGAAGTCGCTGCGCCCGCCGATGATCTCGTCGAGCTTGTCGATTTCCTTCTCGGTGGAAATGACCCCGTACATTTCCGGCACGTGGATGCCGGCGGCCATGGCCCGTTCCTTGGTGATGATCTTGTCATCGACGATCGGATACAGGCTGCGCTTGTTGTACTTGAGCACGTAGTCGGCATTTCGCCGGTTGATGCCCATGATCCCCCGCGCTTCCAGGGCCTTCCAGGTCTTCCAGAAGCCGAACATTACGAGTCAGCCTTGAGGAAGGCCTTGAAACGCACCAGTTCGGTCAGGCGGTAGCCGCGATAACGACCCATGGCCAGCATGAAGCCCACCAGGATCAACAGGATCGCCGGGAAGGTGAACACGAAGTAGATCAGTTCCGGCACGCTCATGATGATGTGCGCCAGGGACGCGGCGAACAGCGTGCCGATCGCGACTTTCATCGCATGGCCGCCACCGCGTTCTTCCCAGGTGATCGACAGGCGTTCGATGGTCATGGTCAGGATCACCATCGGGAACAGTGCCACCGACAACCCGCGCTCCAGGCCGAGCTTGTGGCTGAACAGACTGATGGCGGCGATCAGCACCACCACGAAGGTCAGCACCACCGAGAGCCTCGGCAGCATCTGCAGCTTCAAGTGTTCCAGGTAAGACCGAAGCGACAGCCCCAGCGCCGTAATAATGGTGAACAGCACAATCCCGAAGCCCAGCTGTGTCTCGCGGAACGCCAGGGCAATCAGCACCGGGGTAAACGTGCCTAGGGTCTGCAGGCCGATCAGGTTGCGCAGGATCAGGATCACCAGCACGCCAATCGGGATCATCACCATGATCATGAAGGTCTGCTGGGTTTGCAGCGGCAGGCCGTACAGCGAGTACTCGAGGAAGTTGGCGTCGGTGTTTTCGTCCGTCAGCTTGGCCAGGCGAATCGCGTTCATTTCGCTGTTGTTGAGGCTGAAGGTCACCATGGCCTTCTTGCCGCCGTCGACGGTGATCAGGTTTTCATCACCGGTCCACCACAGCAGGCGGTCGGCCGGCAGGCCTTGCTCGCCGGTGTCGGGGTTGAAGTACAGCCAGTCATTACCGTTGAAGCTGCGCAGCCAGAGTTCCGGGGTTTGCGGCTGGTCGGCCACCAGGCGGATGGTGTGGACCTTTTCCACCGGCACATGGGCGATGGACAGCAGCAACTCGACGATCTTGGCCTTGTGCGGCGTCGACGGGTCGCCCGCCAGCAGCAGCTTCACGTTGTCGTCGTTGAGGTTGTTGGTGCGCTTGATGGCTTCGCTGATAAAGGTCTCGACGTCGGCCGAGTGCTGGCGGATCGGCGCCAGCAGGGCTTCGGCGGCGATTTTTTCCGGGCCTTCGACGGCGATGCTGTCGCGGAAGGTCGGGCCCTTGACCTTGACCTTTTCACCGCTGTAACGCTTGGTCAGCACCAGGCGGTAGTAGAGGGTCTGGTTGCCCTTGGCCCGGCGTGCCGACCAGGTGACCTTGCGGTTGCCGTCGAGGCGATTGACGCTGACGCCGTAGTTATTCGAGATAAAGCTTTCATTCAGGCTGACGAAGTCGCGGCTCAGGGGCGGCACGAACATCTGGATTTTCACCGGGTCCTTGGCGCTGGCGACGAACTCGACCTTGGCGTCGATGTTCCACAGGTCGTCGGTGGCGTCCTCGGTGACGGGAATCCCCAGCACGAAAATCTGATAGGCGGTGACCGAAATGCCCAGGACCACCAAAACGGCGATCAGGATTTTCAGGTGCAGATTAAGAGAGCGCATTCAAATTACTCAGCGGTATGAGCGTCGGAGGCGCAGGCAGGTTTGCCCGCCGCGTATTTAAGACTGGGGTCGACCAGCGCATCAAAGCGTTTCAGCGCTTCGGAGCCGATCAGCAGCGGGTATTGGAAGGCGCTGCGGTCAGTCAAGTTCACTTCGATACTGCGTAAAGCGGTGCCCATGCAGATGTCCAGGGCGATGACTGGACGGGCGGTGTAGTTCTTGTCTTCATCGGGGTCGTAGTCACCGGCGCGGCGCTTGATCTTGCTCACGCGGGCCAGGGGACGCTCGATGGGGTGGGAGTGTGCGGTGTCGATGGCCAGGTAGAAGCGCACCCAGGACTCGCCGTTGCGCTTGAAGCGCTTGATGTCGCGGGCGCTCAAGGACGCGGTCTTGGCGCCGGTGTCGAGCTTGGCGGCCACTTCCAGGTCAATGCCGGCCAACTTGGCGTATTCATTGAGTCCATAAACGGTCTTCTCGGCAGCAACGCCAAGGCCCGGGATAAACAGTAGAAGCAAAAGGGGGAAGGGCTTGAGTCTCATAAATCCTGACGCGGTGCAGTGCGATGTTCAATTCAAGGCGACTGGCATTGCTGCGCAAGCTCCCTCGTGCGCCTTTTCATCCAGGGATGTGAGGCAAAAGTGGCCGGCATTCTAACATGAAGGTTTTCTGGCGCCAGCGCTGGCAGCCGGCCATGCCCCGATAGAGTGCAAGGCGGGTTATTAGACGATTGTCGACAATGTGTATTTATTCTTTGACTATCCGGGGCTGATTGGCTAGTTTTTGCGGCATTGCTTTTAAAGGTGTCGACAATATGCTGGATCAACTGGAAACCCCAGTGATGGCCCAAGACGATTCCCAGACCATGTCCGAGAACGTCTTCCGGCGTATCCAGGCCGCCATCGTCAAGGGCGAAATCGCCCCCGGCAGCAAGATCTCCGAGCCGGAACTGGCGCGCACCTATGGCATCAGCCGTGGCCCGCTGCGCGAGGCGATTCATCGCCTGGAAGGCCAGCGCCTGCTGGTGCGCATCCCCCATGTGGGCGCGCGAGTGGTCTCGTTGAGCCATGAAGAACTGATCGAACTCTACGAAATCCGCGAATCCCTGGAAGGCATGGCCTGCCGCCTGGCCGCCGAGCGCATGACCGACGCCGAGATCGAAGAGCTGCGCCAGGTGTTGCACACCCACGAGCGCGATGCGGCCTTCCAGGCCGGTGTCGGCTACTACCAGCAGGAAGGCGACTTCGATTTTCATTACCGGATAATTCAAGGCGCCGGTAATCGCACCCTGACCCAAATGTTGTGCGGCGAGCTGTATCAGTTGGTGCGCATGTACCGCATCCAGTTCTCCGCCACCCCCAATCGTCCACGCCAGGCCTTTGCCGAGCATCACCGCATTCTTGACGCGATTGCCGATCGCGACGGTGAACTGGCCGAGTTGTTGATGCGCCGGCATATCGGCGCCTCCAAACGCAACATTGCCCGTCACTTCCCGGACGGCGCTCCCCAATCACGAGGTGAGTCATGAGTTCCAATAACAACACCACTCCAGGCCAGCGTTTCCGTGACGCGGTTGCCAGCGAGCACCCGTTGCAGGTAGTCGGCGCGATCAACGCCAACCATGCGCTGCTGGCCAAGCGCGCCGGCTTCAAGGCGATCTACCTGTCGGGTGGCGGGGTGGCTGCCGGCTCCCTCGGTGTGCCGGACCTGGGCATCACCGGCCTGGATGACGTGCTGACGGACGTGCGCCGCATCACCGACGTGTGCGACCTGCCGCTGCTGGTGGACGTGGACACCGGTTTCGGCTCCTCCGCGTTCAACGTGGCGCGCACCGTCAAGTCGATGATCAAGTTCGGCGCGGCGGCGATCCATATCGAAGACCAGGTGGGCGCCAAGCGTTGCGGTCATCGCCCGAACAAAGAAATCGTGTCCCAGCAGGAAATGGTCGACCGCATCAAGGCTGCGGTGGATGCGCGTACCGATGACAGCTTCGTGATCATGGCCCGCACCGACGCACTGGCCGTGGAAGGTCTGGAATCCGCCCTGGAACGTGCGGCCGCCTGCATCGAGGCCGGTGCCGACATGGTGTTCCCGGAAGCCATCACTGAGCTTGAGATGTACAAGCTGTTCGCCTCTCGCGTGAAAGCGCCGATCCTGGCCAACATCACCGAATTCGGTGCGACACCTCTCTATACCGTCGATCAACTGAAATCTGCGGATGTTTCCATCGTCCTGTACCCGCTCTCGGCCTTCCGCGCCATGAACAAGGCGGCCGAGAACGTCTACACCGCGATCCGTCGCGACGGCACCCAGCAGAACGTGATCGACACCATGCAAACCCGCATGGAGCTTTACGATCGCATCGACTACCACACCTTCGAGCAGAAGCTCGACGCGCTGTTCGCCGCCAAGAAGTAACGCGAGCGCCTCACTAATAACTACAAGATTGGAGATAACCATGGCCGAAGCAAAAGTACTCAGTGGAGCTGGCCTGCGTGGCCAGGTTGCCGGGCAGACCGCACTGTCCACCGTGGGCCAGGCCGGTGCCGGCTTGACCTATCGCGGCTACGATGTGCGCGAACTCGCTGCCGATGCCCAGTTTGAAGAAGTCGCCTACCTGCTGCTCTACGGCGAACTGCCGACCAAAGCCGAACTGGCCGCCTACACCGCCAAGCTCGGCAAACTGCGCGACCTGCCCCAGGCGCTGAAAGAAGTGCTGGAACGCATCCCCGCCGACGCGCACCCGATGGACGTGATGCGCACCGGTTGCTCGTTCCTGGGCAACATCGAGCCGGAGAAAGACTTCAGCGTGCAGCGCGACGTGACCGACCGCCTGCTGGCCGCGTTCCCGGCGATCATGTGCTACTGGTACCGCTTCAGCCACGACGGCCAGCGCATCAACTGCGTGACCGACGAGCCGAGCATCGGCGGGCACTTCCTGCACCTGCTGCACGACAAGAAGCCCAGCGACTTGCACGTCAAGGTGATGAACGTGTCGCTGATTCTCTACGCCGAGCACGAATTCAACGCCTCGACCTTCACCGCCCGCGTGTGTGCGTCGACCCTGTCGGACTTGTATTCCTGCGTGACTGCCGCCATCGGCTCCTTGCGTGGCCCGCTGCACGGTGGTGCCAACGAAGCGGCGATGGAGATGATCGAGCGTTTCTCTTCTGCCCAGGAAGCGGTGGAAGGCACCCTCGACATGCTGGCGCGCAAGGACAAGATCATGGGCTTTGGCCACGCGATCTATAAAGACAGCGACCCGCGTAATGAAGTGATCAAGGCCTGGTCGAAAAAACTCGCCGACGAAGTGGGCGACACCGTGCTGTTCCCGGTTTCCGAAGCCATCGACAAGACCATGTGGGAGCAGAAGAAACTGTTCCCCAACGCCGACTTCTACCATGCCTCGGCGTACCACTTCATGGGCATCCCGACGAAGCTGTTCACCCCGATTTTCGTCTGCTCGCGGCTGACAGGATGGGCAGCTCACGTGTTCGAGCAGCGAGCCAACAACCGCATCATCCGTCCGAGCGCCGAGTACATCGGCGCCCCGCAGCGCAAGTTCGTGCCAATCGAACGTCGCTGAGTGGAGAAACCGCTGATCTTGGGGTGAAACCGGATCAAAAATGTGGGAGCGGGCTTGCTCGCGAAGGCGGTGTGACAGTCGCCATGTGTGTTGCATGACACACCGCTTTCGCGAGCAAGCCCGCTCCCACATTTTGATCGCATTCCACCTTGGATCAGCACCGGTTCTTCCTTTTGCAACTACCGTGACCGAGTCCTGACGATGAACACTGAACACCGCAAACCGCTCCCCGGCAGCCGCCTCGATTTCTTTGACGCCCGCGCGGCAGTCGATGCAATCACCCCCGGCGCCTACGCCACACTGCCGTACACCTCCCGCGTACTCGCGGAGAACCTGGTGCGTCGCTGCGACCCCGCAACCCTCAATGCCTCCTTGAGCCAACTGATCGAACGCAAGCGCGACCTCGATTTCCCATGGTTCCCGGCCCGCGTGGTGTGCCACGACATCCTCGGCCAGACCGCCCTGGTGGACCTTGCCGGCCTGCGCGACGCCATCGCCCTGCAAGGCGGTGACCCGGCCCAGGTCAACCCGGTGGTGCCGACCCAACTGATCGTCGACCACTCCCTGGCCGTCGAAGCCGGTGGTTTTGACCCGCAGGCGTTCGAGAAAAACCGCGCCATCGAAGACCGTCGCAACGAAGACCGTTTTCACTTTATCGAGTGGACCAAAAAGGCCTTCAAGAACGTCGACGTGATCCCGCCGGGCAACGGCATCATGCACCAGATCAACCTGGAGAAAATGTCTCCGGTGATCCAGGTACGTGACGGCGTGGCCTTCCCGGATACCTGCGTCGGCACCGACAGCCACACGCCTCACGTTGATGCCTTGGGCGTGATCGCCATCGGCGTTGGCGGCCTTGAAGCAGAGAGCGTGATGCTCGGCCGCGCCTCGTGGATGCGCCTGCCGGAAAGTGTTGGCGTGGAGCTGACGGGCAAGCTGCAACCGGGCATCACCGCCACCGACATGGTGCTGGCGCTGACCGAGTTCCTGCGCAAGCAGAAGGTCGTCGGTGCGTGGCTGGAGTTCTTCGGTGAAGGTGCTTCGGCGCTGACTCTGGGCGACCGCGCCACCATCTCCAACATGGCCCCGGAATATGGCGCCACCGCCGCGATGTTTTACATCGACCAACAGACCATCGCCTACCTGAAACTCACCGGTCGTGAAGACGAGCAAGTCACCCTGGTGGAGCAGTACGCTCGCCACACCGGCCTGTGGGCGGACGACCTCAAGGGCGCGCAATACGAGCGTGGTCTGAGCTTCGATTTGTCCTCGGTGGTGCGCAACATGGCCGGCCCGAGCAACCCCCACGCCCGCGTCGCCACCAGCGACCTGGCGGCCAAGGGCATCTCCGGCCAGTGGGATGACGTGCCGGGGCAAATGCCCGACGGCGCGGTGATCATCGCCGCCATCACCAGTTGCACCAACACCAGCAACCCGCGCAACGTGATTGCCGCCGGCCTGCTGGCACGCAATGCCAACAAGCTCGGCCTGGCCCGCAAGCCGTGGGTCAAGTCGTCCCTGGCACCGGGTTCGAAAACCGTCGCGATGTACCTCGACGAAGCCGGGCTGACCACCGAACTGGAGCAACTCGGTTTTGGTGTCGTGGCGTTCGCCTGCACCACCTGCAACGGCATGTCCGGCGCACTCGACCCGGTGATCCAGCAAGAGATCATCGACCGCGACCTGTACGCCACCGCCGTGCTTTCGGGTAACCGCAACTTCGACGGCCGTATCCACCCGTACGCCAAGCAAGCGTTCCTCGCGTCGCCGCCGCTGGTGGTGGCCTATGCGATTGCCGGCACCATCCGTTTCGACATCGAAAAAGACGTGCTGGGCCTGGACGCCAATGGCAAGGAAATCCGCCTCAAGGACATCTGGCCAAGCGACGAAGAAATCGACGCGGTGGTCAAGGCGTCGGTCAAGCCGGAGCAGTTTCGCCAGGTGTACATCCCGATGTTCGCGATCCACGAAGACACCGGCCCGAAGGTCACGCCGCTGTACGACTGGCGCCCGCAGAGCACCTACATCCGTCGCCCGCCATACTGGGAAGGTGCCCTGGCCGGCGCGCGTCCGCTCAAGGGCATGCGCCCGCTGGCGGTGCTGCCGGACAACATCACCACCGATCACCTGTCGCCGTCCAATGCGATCATGCCGGGCAGCGCCGCGGGCGAATACCTGGCGAAAATGGGCCTGCCGGAAGTCGACTTCAACTCTTACGCGACCCATCGTGGCGACCACTTGACCGCGCAGCGCGCCACCTTCGCCAACCCGAAACTGTTCAATGAAATGGTGGTTGAAGACGGTAAGGTCAAGCAGGGTTCGCTGGCGCGCCTGGAGCCGGAAGGCAAGGTCACGCGCATGTGGGAAGCCATCGAAACCTACATGGAGCGCAAGCAGCCGCTGATCATCATTGCCGGCGCCGACTACGGCCAGGGTTCGTCCCGGGACTGGGCGGCCAAGGGCGTACGCCTGGCCGGTGTTGAAGCGATTGCCGCCGAAGGTTTCGAGCGCATCCACCGCACCAACCTGGTGGGCATGGGCGTGCTGCCGCTGGAGTTCCTGCCGGGCACCGACCGCAAGACCCTGAAGATCGACGGCACTGAAACCTACGACGTGATCGGCGAACGCACCCCGCGTGCGCAACTGACGTTGCTGATCAACCGCAAGAACGGCGAGCGTGTCGAGGTGCCGGTGACCTGCCGGCTGGACACGGCTGAAGAAGTGTCGATCTACGAGGCGGGCGGCGTGTTGCAACGTTTTGCCCAGGACTTCCTGGAATCGGCTGTAACTGCCTGACAACTGCGGCCGGGGTCAACGCCCCGGCCCATGAGGACCACCATGGCACACGTACCGCAGATCAAGATTCCCGCCACCTACATGCGTGGCGGCACCAGTAAAGGCGTGTTTTTCAGCCTCAAGGATTTGCCCGAGTCGGCCCAGGTGCCGGGCGCGGCGCGGGATGCATTGTTGTTGCGGGTGATCGGCAGCCCCGACCCGTATGACAAGCAAATCGACGGCATGGGCGGCGCGACTTCCAGCACCAGCAAAACCGTGATCCTGGCCAAAAGTACCCGAGCCGATCACGACGTGGATTACCTGTTCGGACAGGTGTCCATCGACAAACCGTTCGTGGACTGGAGCGGCAACTGCGGCAACCTGTCGGCGGCGGTGGGTTCGTTCGCCATCAGCGCCGGTCTGGTAGATGCCGCGCGCATTCCGCACAACGGCGTGGCCGTGGTGCGGGTGTGGCAGGCGAATATCGCCAAGACCATCATCGCTCACGTACCGATCACCGACGGTGCGGTGCAGGAAACCGGCGACTTCGAACTCGACGGCGTGACCTTCCCGGCCGCCGAGGTGCAGTTGGAATTCATGGACCCGGCGGCGGAAGAAGAGGGCGGCGGTGGCTCAATGTTCCCTACCGGCAACCTGGTGGATGACCTGGAAGTGCCGGGTGTCGGCACGTTCAAGGCGACGCTGATCAACGCCGGGATTCCCACCATCTTCATCAACGCCCAGGACCTGGGTTACACCGGCACCGAGCTGCAGGGCGCGATCAATGGCGACCCCAAGGCCCTGGCGATGTTTGAAACCATCCGCGCCCATGGTGCGCTGCGCATGGGCTTGATCAAACACCTGGACGAAGCGGCCCAGCGTCAGCACACGCCGAAGGTGGCGTTTGTGGCGCGGCCTGCGGACTACGTGGCGTCCAGCGGCAAGGCGATCAAGGCGGGCGATGTCGACCTGCTGGTGCGGGCGCTGTCCATGGGCAAGTTGCACCACGCGATGATGGGCACGGCGGCGGTGGCGATTGGCACGGCGGCGGCGATTTCCGGCACGCTGGTGAATTTGGCGGCGGGCGGCGTGGAGCGTAATGCGGTGCGGTTCGGGCATCCCTCCGGGACGTTGCGCGTAGGCGCCGAGGCCAGCCAGATCGACGGTGAATGGGTCGTGAAAAAAGCCATCATGAGCCGCAGTGCGCGGGTGTTGATGGAAGGGTTCGTGCGCGTACCCGGCGATGCTTTCTAACCTTGCGCCGTGCGGGACGCGGAGCGTCCAAGGCGGCATTCCCACGCAGAGCGTGGGAACGATCACAGGCAGGCACCAAGACCTGCCTTTTATAAAACTTCAACCCTGACCCTGAGGATGGACCACACCTAACCCACTTTGGAGTACTGCCATGAGCGCCAACGTCGACCAGAACAACCGCCCCGACTACGACCAGGTCCTGCAGGACATCGCCGACTACGTACTGAGTTTCAGGATCGAATCCCGCGATGCCCTCGACACCGCCCGCAACTGCCTGATGGACACCCTCGGTTGCGGCCTGCTGGCCCTGCGTTTCCCGGAGTGCACCAAGCACCTGGGGCCGATCGTCGAAGGCACGGTGGTGCCGTTCGGCGCACGGGTGCCGGGCACCTCGTTCCGCCTGGACCCGGTCAAGGCCGCTTGGGACATCGGCTGCATCGTGCGCTGGCTCGACTACAACGACACCTGGCTCGCCGCCGAGTGGGGGCATCCGTCGGATAACCTCGGCGGCATTCTCGCGGTCGCCGATCACCTCTCGCAAAAACGCGTGGCCAACGGCGAGGCGCCGCTGACCGTGCGGGCCGTGCTGGAGGCGATGATCATGGCCCACGAAATCCAGGGCGTGATCGCCCTGGAAAACTCCTTTAACCGCGTCGGCCTGGACCATGTGCTGCTGGTGAAAGTCGCCTCCACCGCCGTCACCGCCAAACTGATGGGCGCCAACCGTGAGCAACTGCTGTCGGCATTGTCCCAGGCGTTTGTCGATGGCCAGGCGTTGCGTACTTATCGTCATGCGCCGAACGCCGGTTCGCGCAAGTCGTGGGCGGCGGGGGATGCGTCGAGTCGCGGGGTGCGTCTGGCCGACATCGCCATGCGCGGCGAGATGGGCATTCCCGGTGTGTTGAGCGCGCCGCAGTGGGGCTTTTACGACGTGCTGTTCAGCCACACCAACAAGGACCTGGCGCTCAAGCCCGAAGACAAGCGCGCCTTCAGCCTGTCGCAGCCCTACGGCACGTATGTGATGGAGAACGTGCTGTTCAAGATCAGTTTCCCGGCCGAGTTCCATGCGCAAACCGCCTGTGAAGCGGCGGTCACCTTGCACCCGCACGTGAAGAATCGCCTGCATGAGATCGACCGGATTGTCATCACCACCCACGAGTCGGCGATTCGCATCATCTCCAAGGTCGGGCAGTTGGCCAATGCGGCTGACCGTGATCACTGCCTGCAATACATGACCGCCGTGCCGCTGGCGTTTGGCAACCTGGTGGCCGAGCAATACGAAGATGAATTCCACGCGGCCCATCCGATCATCGATGAGCTGCGCGAAAAGATGGTCATCGTCGAGGAGCCGCGCTACAGCCGCGAATACCTGCAGGCCGACAAGCGCTCCATCGCCAATGCGGTGCAGGTGTTCTTCAAGGATGGTTCCAGCACCGAACAGGTGGCCGTGGAATACCCGATTGGCCACCGTCGCCGTCGGGTGGATGGCATTCCGTTGCTGGAAGACAAGTTCAAGGCCAACCTGGCGACCCGGTTTACCGCGCAGCGCAGTGCCGAGATTTTTGCGCTGTGCAAGGATCAGGCACGGCTTGAGGCCACTGCGGTAAACCGGTTTGTGGACCTGTTCGTCATCTAAAAATGATCGTTACTGATCGTTCCCGCGCTCTGCGTGGGAATGCATCCTGTGACGCTCCGCGTCACCATTGCGCAGGACTCAAGCCTTGCGCCAGCAGTGGAACGCGGAGCGTCCCTGGCGGCATTCCCACGCAGAGCGTGGGAACGATCAATGTGTCGATATCACGCCGTCACATGCTGCCTTCCACATCATCCAGGCTGAACGTCTCGGTATGGTCGTCATAGGAGAAAATCTCCGCATACCGTCCCCAGGCCACCACGCTTTCCAGGGTTTTCTCCACAAAGGCTTCCGTCATCGAGTCTTCCAGCTCCTGCTCGAAGCGCACCCGTGGCGCCCGGTGGCCGCTGCGCTCAAGCAACACCTGGTGAATGCGCGCGGCCAATGGCACGTGGCGGATCAAGTGTTCGGCGAACAGGGTTTTACGCTCCTGGGTGCCGTAGTCGGCGAACAGTTTGCCGGCATCGGTCAGGGTGATATCGGCACCCTTGAGTTCGGCGAAGCCCAAATGCTCAAGCATCTCCGCCACCGGGAACAGATCGTCGACTTCCAGCAAACGCCGTTCAGCCACGGTCGGCAGGCCGGCGTGGCCGTTGTAGGGCTCGGCGGCCAGGGTTTCGATCAGGCCAGCCATCAGGTTGGTGGAGACTTCCGGCAACAGGCTACCCATTTTCAGCTCAGGCAAACCTCTGCTCGCGTCGGCGCTGCGGCGGTCGGTCATCAGGGCATAGATGTCGTCGACCATTTGCCGGAAGGTCGGGTCCAGCCGGTTGCGCGGGTGGGCAAACGGCACCTTGATCTCGGCCACCACCCGGCCAGGGTTGGACGACAGCACCAGGATGCGGTCGCACATCAGCACGGCTTCTTCGATGTTGTGGGTCACGATCAGGATTGACTTGATCGGCAGTTGCTTGCCGCTCCACAGATCCAGCAGGTCGGTGCGCAGGGTTTCAGCGGTGAGCACGTCCAGCGCCGAGAACGGTTCGTCCATCAGCAGCAGGGTCGGGTTCACCACCAGCCCGCGGGCGAAACCCACGCGTTGGCGCATGCCGCCGGACAGTTCGCGCGGGTAGGCGTTTTCAAAACCGTCCAGGCCGATCAGGTCGATGGCCGCCAGGGCGCGCCTGCGGGATTCCTTGCGCTCGACCTGCAAGGCTTGCAGGCCGGCCTCGACGTTTTCCAGCACGGTCAGCCACGGGAACAGTGCGAAAGTCTGGAACACCATGGCCACGCCTTCGGCCGGGCCGGTGAGTGGCGCGCCGTTGTAGCGTACTTCGCCCGACGACGGCTGAATCAGCCCGGCGATGATGCGCAGCAAGGTCGACTTGCCCGAGCCGGACCGGCCGAGCATGCCGACAATCTCGCCTTCGTGCAGGCTCAAGTTCACGCCACTGAGGACTTGCAGCTCGTCTTTACCTTTGCCGAACACCCGGTTCACGTTTTTCAACGAGTAGATTTCCGGAGTGTCGGCGGCATGCTCGGTATAGGTAGTCATCACAGCGAGTCCCATCAATTCAGACGAAGTTTGTTTTCAGCCATGGCGTACATCGGCCGCCACACAGCGCGGTTGAACGCCACCACGAAGATCGACATCACCACCACGCCCAGGGCGATCTTCGGGAAGTCGCCGGCCGCGGTGGTCTGGGCGATGTAGGCGCCCAGCCCGTGGGCGACCACGTTGTCGTGGCCCCAGGACACGTACTCGGACACGATACTGGCGTTCCAGGCACCCCCCGAGGCGGTAATCGCGCCGGTGACGTAGTACGGGAAAATCCCCGGCAGCATCACTTTGCGCCACCACAACCAGCCGCGAATGCGGAAGTTGGCGGCGGCTTCCTTGAAGTCATTCGGGAACGCGCTGGCACCGGCGATCACGTTGAACAGGATGTACCACTGGGTGCCCAGCACAATCAGCGGGCTCAGCCAGATATCCGGGTTGAGGTTGTAGTGCAGGATCACGATGACGAACACCGGGAACAGCAGGTTCGCCGGGAAGGCCGCAAGGAACTGCGCCAGCGGCTGGATCTTTTCCGCCAGGGCCGGGCGCAAGCCGATCATCACGCCCAGCGGCACCCAGATCAGCGAGGCGATCAGGATCAGGCCAGCCACACGCAGCAGCGTGATGAAGCCCAGCACAAATACGTGGCCGACTTCGGCCAGGGTCACTTCGGTGCCGACGTACTGCACGATGTGGTACAGCGCATAAGCGGCCAGCAGCGCGATGAGTGCGCCCCATACCCAGTCGATCACTTTTGACGCTTTCGGGGTTTCTGCCGGCAGCGCCTTGAGTGCACCGCCCGCCAGGCTGAAGCGCTTGTTGCCAATGCGGCTGATGGCGCGGGTGACAGGCCGCAGGATGCGCTGGACGATGCGCGTGCGCTGGATCAGGTTCAGCAGCCAGGATTGCGGCGCGGCACCCTGGGAGGCGGTGGTTTCCATGCGGAACTTGTCGGCCCAGGCCACCAGTGGGCGGAACAGGAACTGGTCGTACATCAGGATGACCACAATCATCGCCAGGATCACGTAGCCCACGGCATGCAGGTCTTTCTGGGCAATCGCCAGGGCCAGGTATGAGCCCACGCCCGGCAAGGTGATGGTCTTGTCGCCGACGGTAATGGCCTCGGAGGCGACCACGAAAAACCAGCCGCCGGACATGCTCATCATCATGTTCCACACCAGCCCGGGCATGGCGAAGGGCACGTCGAGCTTCCAGAACCGCTGCCAACCGGAAAGTCGCAGGTTGGTCGACACTTCCACCAGGTCATTGGGCAGCATGCGCAGCGACTGGTAGAAGCTGAACGTCATGTTCCAGGCCTGGCTGGTGAAAATCGCAAAGATGGCCGCGAACTCCGCGCCGAGCACACGCCCGGGGAACAGCAGCAGGAAGAACGTCACTGTGAACGAGATGTAACCCAGCACTGGTACTGATTGCAGGATGTCGAGCACGGGCACCAGCAGTTTCTCGGCGCGCCGGCTTTTGGCGGCCAGGGTGCCGTACAACAGGGTGAACACCAGCGCTGCAACCATCGCCGCCAGCATGCGCATCGTGGTGCGCATCGCGTATTCCGGCAGGTTGGCCGGGTCCAGCGAGATCACTTCACTCTGCAGGGTGGCGATAGGCGCCCAGGTTTCCCGCGCAGTGATGGAGAAAAACAGTAAAAAGCCGATCACCAGGGGCAGGGCGACCAAATCCCAGCGGTTGGGTAGCAAGCGCAATGTGGATGCAGGGATGTAGTGACGGAACACTCTTTTCATAGGCAGTCATTCCTGCAGCGTTCAGGTTCAGGGGCGTGATGGGAGTGAGCTTAGCTGCTGCACGAATGACCCACCGAGAAGGGCGGGCGCTGTTTTCGCGAGTCAGGGGCAACGAGGCGTTGCTGGCGGGATTGTACGTTTCTGAATGTTACAAGCGCATAAATTTGCTGTCAGTTTCCTGTACGAACGGCGACTAGGGCGTCGGCGCCCCGGTCGTCGCTCGGCGGTTATTCAAACCGCAGGATCACCCTGCGATTGTGTTTGCTCTTCTTCTCGATTTTTTCGCAGAACACCCGGCCGATTTCCTCGGTATTGGTCACATGGGTGCCGCCGCAGGGCTGGATATCGATCCCGGCGATTTCAATCACCCGTACTGCCCCCTGGATGACCGGTGGCGCCACCGCCTGGGTGCGAGTGATCTGCAGCAGGGTTGAATACTCCGAGGCGGGCATGGACAGGGTTTTCACCCCATGAGCCTGTTCGATCAAGGCATTGAGGTCACGGGTGATGGTCTCTTTGTCGAGGGTCATTTCCGGCAGGTCGAAATCCAGGCGGCCCTTGTCGGCGCCGATACTGCAACCGGTCACCGGAGCGTCGATGATCGAGCACAGGAGGTGCAGGCAGGTGTGCATTTTCATGTGCTGGTAGCGACGTTCCCAGTCCAGGCTGGCGTCTACCTGCATCCCGGCGGCCAGTTGCTCGGGGCAGTGTTCTACCTGGTGCCAGATGATCGAGCGCAGCACCGGGTCACGCACGGTGCCGCTGATGTCGACGCGGCTGCCGTCGGGCAGGATGAAATGGCCGGTGTCCCCCGGTTGGCCGCCGCCGGTGGGGTAGAACAGCGTGTGCTCCAGGGCGATTCCCTGTTCGCTGACGGCAATCACCCGCGCACTGAAGGCATTCTGGTAAGGCGCGCTGTCGAACAGCGCGAGGGTTTCCATGGTGTGCACGGACATGTTCAACCTCCGACGATCAGTGGGCTGGCTTGCAGCAGGCGACGAACCATCGCGCTCAAGCCAGGAGGAGATAGCAGGGTGATTTCAAATTCGGGCCCGGTCACTTTCAGGTTCAGCGGCAGGCGCGGCGGGTAGGCGTTGGTTTCGATGTGCCGCAGGCGGAATTGCAGGTGATGACGTTCCTTGACTGTCGGCTCCAGCAGCAGTCCGGGCAGGGGATGAAAGTCAGCGTCCAATACCGTCACCTTGTGGCTGGCGTTGACTTCGCCCACCACGTGCAGGCGTTCGTCGAGGGCAAATGCGCCGAGGTAATTGCTGTGGTCCGACTCATCGTTTTTCTGCAACTGGATCTGGTTGACCACCTTGACCTTGGTGCCGGCCGGCACGTCCTGGGTGATCACGCAGGACGGGCTGATGAACACGTTGTCACCGATCAGCACGTAACCGAGCACCCGCGCGCCGGAGCCGACTTCCACGTTGTTGCCCAGGCGTGGGTGGCGCTTGCCGTCCGGGTTGTTGGCGATACCCCGGGCGCCGAGAGTCACGCCGCAGAGGATGTAGCAGTCGTTGCCGATCTCGCAGGTTTCACCGATGACCGTGCCGTAACCGTGGTCCAGCACAAAGCGCCGGCCGATCCGCGCCGCGGGGTGAATTTCGGCGCCGGACAGGATCTTGCCCTGGTTGCTCAGCTTCAGGGCGATGGCGGAAAACACGCCGTTGTTCGTGTCCGGGAAATTCCACACCAGGTGCGCCAGGCGGTAATACAGCACGGCCTTGAACGAGGCGTAGGACTCCAGGATCAGCTCTCCGCGCCCACGGGACGCCGGGTCGCGCCAGGCATAGGCGATCAGGTCTTCGGCCACCGCCTGGGCCGCCGCCTGGATCAGCGGCGCGAGATGCGCCTCCAGCTGCTTCAACTGCGCAGGCGTAAGCGTGGTGATGAGGTGGGTGAGCAACTCATCGTGCAGCTGTTGCATGTCGATAAAGCCCCCCATGGAGGCACCCCCGCAATAGTTGTTATTCAAAACAGGGCAGATAGCTGTCGGCACTGTCGTAAACCATGGTCAGCACGACGGTGTCGGTGGGCAGCTCCGGCGCCAGCTTGGCGATGGCTACCATGTTGGCGGCCGACGACAGCCCGAGGCTGATGGCGTCGGTGCGCATGATGCGTTTGATCATGTCGAGGCATTCCTGGCGCGACACCTTGAGCATCCCGTCAATGATCGCGACGTTGAGAATGCTCGGGATCAAGCCGATCGACAGGCCCTGGATATGGTGCGGCGCATGGCGGTCGCTGAGCAGGTCGCACTCTTCCGGCTCCACCCCGATCACGCGGATCGCCGGCCAGGTGCTCTTGAGGGTTTCGCCGATGCCGGTGATATGGCCCCCGGTGCCGATGCCGCTGACGAAGTAGTCCACACGCAGCTCGCCGAAGGCGCGGATGATTTCCCGGGCGGTGGTGTCACGGTGGGTCTGCGGGTTGGCGCCGTTGCGCTGCTGGTTGAGCATCACGTAGCTGGGGTTTTCCAGCTGCAGCTCCATGCACTTTTCGCCGTGGGAATTGTTGCCCAGGCGGCTGTCCGACAGCACCACCCTGGCGCCGTACAGGCGCAGCAGTTTCTGCTTCTCGGGGCTGTAGTTGTCGGGGATCACCAGCACCACTTTGTAGCCCAGCACGTTACCGGCCATCACCAGGCCGATGCCGGTGTTGCCGCCGCTGGGCTCAATGATGGTTTGCCCTGAGCCACGAATCAGAATGCCCCGGCGCTCGGCGTCGAGGATCATGCCCAGGGCGATGCGTGCCTTGTGGCTTCCGCCGGGGTTGAGGGATTCCAGCTTGGCGTAGACCTCGATGCCGAGGTCTTCGGAAAACTGTTCCAGGCGCACGATGGGCGTTTGGCCAATGGCGTCGAGTATCGAGTTATGCAACATCAAGTAAGAGCCCATGGCCGCTGATCAGTACAAAGGCATGTCGGGTTCGACGTCGCGAACCCAGTGTTTCATGCCACCTTGCAGTACTTTGGTGTTGGCGAATCCGGCGGCCAGCAAGGTGCTGGCGGCTTGCTCCGCGCGGGTCCCGGCGTAGCAGATGAGGTAGTGGGTGTTGTCGCGGCTGAGGTTGGCGAGTTGCCCGTCGAGCTCGGCCAGCGGGATGTGCACCACCCCCGGCAACTTGCACACTTCCAGCTCGCTGGCGTCCCGCACATCCAGCAGTACGTCGGCCTTGCTGTGTTGCTCGAGCAGTTGCTTGAGCACTCGCGGCTTGATGTAGCGCTCTTCAGCCAGCGACGGTTGGCTTGGCAGGGCGTCGGCGCAGACGGCGGGGGCGATGGTTTGGCTGTGGCGCAGTTCCGAGCAGCAAGGGCAGTCGGCGCGGCGCTTGAAGCGGATCTCGCTGAACTTCATCGCCAGCGCATCAAAGCGCATCAGCCGGCCCGAGAGTGGTTCGCCAATGCCGATCAGCAGCTTGATCGCCTCGGTGGCCTGGATCATCCCGACCACCCCGGGTAATACGCCGATGACCCCGCCGGCGCTGCAGTTGGGCGCCAGTTCCGCCGGTGGTGCCTGGGGAAACAGGCAGCGATAGCACGGCCCGCCTTTATAGTTGAGCACGCTGATCTGCCCGTCGAAGCGGTAGATGGCGCCGTACACCAACGGCTTGCCCAACTGCACGCAAGCGTCGTTGACCAGGTAGCGGGTTTCGAAATTGTCGGTGCCGTCGATCACCAGGTCATAGGCGCCCACCAGTTCCAGGGCGTTGTCGGTGTTGAAGGCGGTGTCGTAGGTGTTGATCTGGATATGGCTGTTGAGGTCCTGCAAGCGCTGTTTGGCAGACTCGACCTTGGGCAGGCCCAGGGTGCTGTTGCCGTGGACGATCTGGCGTTGCAGGTTGCTGCTTTCCACCACGTCGAAATCCACCAGCCCCAGGGTGCCGATGCCGGCTGCCGCCAGGTACAGGCTGATGGGCGAACCGAGGCCGCCGGTGCCGATGATCAGCACCTTGGCTTTCTTCAGGTTCAGTTGGCCTTCGCGGCCGACGCCGGGCAGGGTGATGTGGCGCACGTAGCGCTGCACTTCTTCGTTGCTCAGTTGGTCGACGTCCATGCCGCCGGAGGTGGCCAGCAGCACTTCGATTTTGGCCTTTTCGGGCAACCGGTCGTTGGCGTCGATCAGTTCCTCTTCGGCGGTGAACAGGAAGTGCTCCTTGAGCTGGTTGTTCTCGTAGAGCAGGTGCGCCCGCAATTGCGGGTGCTCGATGCAGAGGTTTTCAATGACTTCGCGCAATGTCGATCCGGCACCCTCGAGGGTCGATGCTGGCAGCTTGGCCACGCGGACCAGGATGTCGGGGAAAGAGACAGCGTTCATGCACAACTCCGTTTGCAGGTCGTTGAAGGGGTTTTGGGCGAAACGTTTGCCATCCCAGGCAAACAGCTTGGAACCTTGGGTCTTGCCCTGGCGAACATCCACCACCAGGTAACTTACGGGGTAGATCGGCTCGCCCATGAAGAGGGCCTTGTCCTGGTCTTCGTCGCTGAAATACGCGCCGACGTCAGGGTGGGAGTGGTAGATCACCACCACCGGGTTATCACCGCGAAACGCCTTGTTCATCATCAGCGTGTCGGCCACCGAAAAGGTGTAGCCGTTGGCTGCGCTGCGTGGATACATCTCGGGGTTCTTGCGGTGCAGCTCGTTCTGGATGTTGCTGCCCAGGTACACGCTGCCATCGGCGAAAACGAAGCCGCAGCATTCCTCGGGGTAGCTGCGGTCGGCGTGGGCGTAGATCTGCTCCAGTGCGCTTGGGCTCAGGACCTTCATCTCAGTTTTTCTTCGCCAGGAGCTTTTCGATGGGCAGCTTGGTGATGGCAAAGCCGGCCAGCAGGATCGCCGAATACATCATCAGGTCCCTGGAAATCTGCACGCCCTCGTACCAGGCCCCGATGATCACCGCGAACACCGGGAAGATGATGAACACGAAGGACAGAATGATCGGGCTCAGGCGCTTGAGCAGCATGAAATACACGATAAAGCCGCCCACCGAGGCCACCAGCCCGAGGTAGAACAGCGCACTCCAGGAACGCAGGGTGATGTCTTCAAAGGTCGGGGTTTCAAACCACAGCCCGGCGACAAACAGCATCAACCCGGCGATGCCGATGGGCAGGGTGTTGTAGGTGATCACGCTGATGGCACTGCCTTGTTTCTTGGTAATCACGTAGCACAAGGCATGCATGATCGCGGCGGCGAGGATCGCCAGCACGCCGAAGAACTCGGCATGGTCCAGATGCAGGCCCTGGCTCTTGATGATCATGTACAGGCTGCCGAACCCGATGGCGATGCCGATCACCTGGGAAAAGTAGATGCGCTCGCGCAGGAACAGCGCGGAGAAAATCAGGATAAACACCGGCATGCAGCTGAACAGCAGCGCGGTGAGGCCGGACGAGACATGCATCTCGCCGTAGTTGAGCAGGTAATACGGAACGCTGAAGTAGGACAGCGTCACAAACACGAAGAACCAGCGGCTTTCCCGGGGAAACAGGATCGGCTCGCGGCGCACCCAGGCGAAACACAGGAACAGCGGAAACGCGATCAGGAACCGCAGCCCGGCGGAGGTCAGCGGTGGCACGCTTTCCACGGCGATCTTGATGCCCAGCCAGGTAGTGCCCCAGCTGAGACACACGATCAGGAACATCACACTGGTAATCAGCCCGGCCAACCACTGCTTGTGAGTTTTTGTTTTTTCAGCATTTTCGAGAACGGCGGACATTGGCATCGTGACATTGCTTCCATGAGACCGAATTGACCTCTATATTGAGTGCCATGATTCGGTGATTGAACCCGTAAAAGCACACTATTAGGGCGAATGATGGCTGTCAAAACAAATATTGACATGGTGTCAATTATGCGAGAGGGACTCTCCAACGGGCAGGGCGTGAAGTACAAGCGCCTGTCCGATGTCATGGAGCGAGGCATCCTTGAAGGCTTGATTGAACCGGGAAGAAAACTGCCGCCTCATCGGGTGCTTTCCGACAATCTGGGGGTCACCATTGGCACCATCAGCCGCGCCTACGGTGAGCTGGAACGCCTGGGGCTGGTAGTTGCGCGGGTGGGCGACGGCACTTTCGTACGCAAGCGTGGTATGGAGCGCCAGCGGGATGAAGGCTTTCGCAACTTCAGCGACGAGCCGCGGCAATACTTTGATATGAGCCGCAACATGCATATCCCGGGGCAGGAGACCACGTTCCTGGCCCAGAGCTTCCAGACGCTGGCGAACAACGCCAAGTTCTTGCAGGACATCAGTGCCTACACCCCGGATGCCGGGCTGCCGCGTTACCGGGCGGCGGGTGCGCAGTGGCTGGTGCAGCGGGATTTCCACCCGATTCCCGAGCAGGTGATTTGCGTGAACGGCGGCCAGCATGGGTTGCTCTGCGCAATGATGGCGCTGTTGCGAGCCGGCGATACGGTGGTGACCGAACAGTTGACCTATCCAGGGCTGATCACCGCCGCGCGCATGCTGGGCATCCGCCTGATCGGCCTGGAAATGGATGAAGAAGGGCTGCTGCCGGGGGCGCTGGATGAAGTCTGCCGCAATCACCGGGTGTCGGCGTTGTACTGCACGCCGACCATCCAGAATCCTACGACGGCGGTGCTGTCGGTCCCGCGCCGTGAGGCATTGGTGAAGGTCTGTCGGGAACACAACCTGCTGATTCTTGAGGACGAGGCCCACGGTGTGCTGGTGGAAGACCGTCCGCCGCCCCTGAGTCATTTTGCTCCGGAGCGTACGATTCTGATCAGCAGCCTGAGCAAGGCGGTATCGGCAGGCTTGCGGGTTGGGTACGTGCATGCACCGCCGGCGCTGGTCAGCCGGATTTCTGCGGCCTTGCGTTCCACCTGCTGGATGGCCACGCCGGTCACCCTGGAACTGGCGACCCAGTGGATCGAAAACGGCACAGCGGAACACCTGTTGCACCAGCAGATCCAGGAAATCAGCCGCCGCAAGGCACTGGTGGAAGGTTTGTTGATCGGGCTGGAGTACCGCACTCACCTGAACAGCCCGCACTTCTGGATCGAAGTCCCGGAGCCATGGCGTGCGTCGGAAATCGAAGCGGAGTTAAAGCAGAACAATTACCTGATTGCGACAGCCGAAGCGTTCGCGGTGGGGCAGACGGCGGTGCCCCAGTTTATCCGGGCGAGTATCTGCAACACGTCGGGAGATGATCAGTTGCTGCTGGATGGGTTTGATGCGCTGGCGACAGCGCTGGGGCAGGGTGGGGGGCGGTTTCACCTGTGAACCCAACAGCTTGTTGTGAACATGGCCCCCGTGGCGAGGGAGCTTGCTCCCGCTGGGCTGCGAAGCAGCCCCAAAGCCATTCACTAAATACCAGTCGTCTGGTTTACGACTGCTGTGCAGTCGAGCGGGAGCAAGCGCCCTCGCCACAGAAGCTCCCTCGCCACACAAGCACCTTGGCCAGAGCGCGGAGTTACTTGAACCGCCGCTCCACCCCTTTCTCCACCAGAATCTTCGCCGAAATCTCTTCCACCGAAAAATGCGTGGAATTGATGTGCGCAATATTTTCCCGGCGGAACAGATTTTCCACCTCCCGCACTTCAAATTCGCACTGCGCATAGCTGGAGTAACGGCTATTGGGCTTGCGCTCGTTGCGAATCGCCGTCAGGCGGTCCGGGTCGATGGTCAGCCCGAACAGCTTGTGCTGGTGCGCGCGCAGGGCGCTCGGCAGCGTCAGGTGCTCCATGTCGTCTTCGGTCAGCGGGTAGTTGGCCGCGCGAATCCCGAACTGCATGGCCATATAAAGGCAGGTCGGCGTCTTGCCGCAGCGGGACACGCCCACCAGGATCAAATCAGCCTTGTCGTAGTAGTGGGTGCGGGCGCCGTCGTCGTTGTCGAGGGCGAAGTTCACCGCCTCGATCCGCTCCATATAGTTGGAGTTATGGCCAATGGAGTGAGATTTTCCGACAGAGTATGACGAATGTTCACTTAACTCTTGTTCCAGCGGCGCCAGGAAGGTAGAGAAGATGTCGATCATGAAACCATTGGAGGTGGCGAGGATCTCACGAATGTCCTGATTGACGATGGTGTCGAAAATGATCGGACGAAATCCGTCTTTTTCGGCCGCCAGATTGATTTGTTGTACCATGGCTCGCGCTTTATCCACGCTATCGATATAGGGTCGCGTGAATTTGCTGAAGGTAATGTTTTCGAACTGCGCCAGCAGGCTTTGACCCAGGGTTTCGGCTGTAATGCCGGTGCCGTCGGAGATAAAGAAAGCAGATCGTTTCATTTGAGCCTTGGGCCTTAAGCTGATGACGAATCTTGGATATGATAGGCGCGATTTTGCCGTCCCGCAGTGGGCCGCATTCTCACTTATTTTCCAGGTCCAGGCCACAAACGCCGGTAACTGCTCCTACTGAGCCGCCGGCGTCCTGAGCTTTTCCAACACAGAAAGTGGAGAGATCACCTTGGTAGAGTACGTAGTTTCCCTCGATAAGCTCGGCGTCCATGATGTAGAGCACGTAGGGGGCAAGAACGCATCCCTGGGCGAGATGATCAGTAATCTTGCGGGTGCCGGTGTATCGGTGCCAGGTGGTTTTGCCACCACTGCCCAGGCTTACCGTGATTTCCTCGAGTTGAGCGGCCTCAACGATCAGATCCATGCCGCCCTCGATGCGCTGGACGTCGATGACGTCAACGCCCTGGCCAAGACTGGCGCCCAGATCCGTCAATGGATCATGGAAGCCGAGTTCCCCGAGAAGCTCAACGCCGAGATCCGCACCGCGTTTGCCACGCTGTCGGCCGGTAACCCCGACATGGCTGTCGCCGTGCGCTCCTCGGCCACCGCCGAAGACCTGCCGGACGCCTCCTTTGCCGGCCAGCAAGAAACCTTCCTGAACATCCGCGGCGTGGAAAACGTGATCCGCGCAGCCAAGGAAGTGTTTGCCTCCCTCTTTAACGACCGTGCTATTTCCTACCGCGTACACCAGGGTTTCGACCACAAGCTGGTGGCCCTGTCTGCCGGTGTGCAGCGCATGGTGCGTTCGGAAACCGGCACCGCCGGCGTGATGTTCACCCTGGACACCGAATCGGGCTTCCGCGACGTGGTGTTCATCACCGGCGCCTACGGCCTCGGCGAAACCGTCGTACAAGGCGCGGTGAACCCGGACGAATTCTACGTCCACAAACACACCCTTGAAGCCGGCCGCCCGGCCATCCTGCGCCGCAACCTGGGCAGCAAGGCGATCAAGATGATCTACGGCGACGAGGCCAAGGCCGGTCGCTCGGTGAAAACCGTTGATGTCGACAAGGCCGAACGCGCGCGTTTCTGCCTGACCGACGCCGAAGTCAGCGAACTGGCCAAGCAGGCGATGATCATCGAGAAGCACTACAAGTGCCCGATGGACATCGAATGGGCCAAGGACGGCGACGACGGCAAGCTATACATCGTCCAGGCCCGCCCTGAGACCGTGAAGAGCCGCACCTCGGCCAACGTCATGGAACGCTACCTGTTGAAAGAAACCGGCACCGTGCTGGTGGAAGGCCGTGCCATCGGCCAGCGCATCGGCGCCGGCAAGGTGCGGATCATCAAGGACGTGTCCGAGATGGACAAGGTCCAGCCAGGCGACGTGCTGGTCTCCGACATGACCGACCCGGACTGGGAACCGGTGATGAAGCGCGCCAGCGCCATCGTCACCAACCGTGGCGGGCGTACCTGCCACGCGGCGATCATCGCCCGCGAGCTGGGGATTCCGGCAGTGGTCGGTTGCGGTAACGCCACCCAACTGTTGAAAGACGGCCAGGGCGTAACCGTGTCCTGCGCTGAAGGCGACACCGGCTTCATCTTCGAAGGTGAGCTGGGCTTCGATATCAAGCAAAACTCCATCGACGCCATGCCCGACCTGCCGTTCAAGATCATGATGAACGTCGGCAACCCGGACCGCGCCTTCGATTTCGCGCAATTGCCGAACGCCGGTGTGGGCCTGGCCCGCCTGGAGTTCATCATCAACCGCATGATCGGTGTGCACCCCAAGGCTCTGCTGAACTACGACGGCCTGCCGCCGGACATCAAGGAAAGCGTCGACAAGCGCATCGCCGGCTACAACGACCCGGTGGGCTTCTACGTCGAGAAGCTGGTGGAAGGCATCAGCACCCTGGCAGCGGCGTTCTACCCGAAAAAGGTCATCGTGCGCCTGTCGGACTTCAAGTCCAACGAGTACGCCAACCTGATCGGCGGCAAGCTTTACGAGCCGGAAGAAGAAAACCCGATGCTGGGCTTCCGTGGCGCCTCGCGCTACATCAGCGAAGCCTTCCGTGACTGCTTCGAGCTGGAATGCCGCGCCCTCAAGCGCGTGCGCAACGAGATGGGCCTGACCAACGTCGAAATCATGGTGCCGTTCGTGCGCACCCTGGGTGAAGCGAGCCAGGTGGTGGACCTGCTGGCTGAAAACGGCCTGTCCCGTGGCGAGAACGGCCTGCGCGTCATCATGATGTGCGAGCTGCCATCCAATGCCATCCTGGCTGAAGAGTTCCTGGAGTTCTTCGACGGCTTCTCCATCGGTTCCAACGACCTGACCCAGCTGACCCTGGGCCTGGACCGCGACTCCGGGATCATCGCCCACCTGTTCGACGAGCGTAACCCTGCGGTCAAGAAGCTGCTGGCCAACGCCATCCAGGCGTGCAACAAGGCCGGCAAGTACATCGGGATCTGCGGCCAAGGCCCTTCCGATCACCCGGACCTGGCCAAGTGGCTGATGGAGCAGGGCATCGAAAGCGTCTCGCTGAACCCCGATTCCGTACTGGAAACCTGGTTCTTCCTGGCTGAAGGCCAAGCCCAGGCGTAACACGCAACACCCAAAAGTGCCGGTCAACCTTGCGGTTGGCCGGCATTTCTCAGTCTGTACAGGGCGGAACTCCTTCCGGACGCCGCCCTTTTTTGTGCAAGAGCATTATGCAAAGCAGCAGCAACCTGTTTCCCGTCGCCTTGATCAGCGCTGAGCGTCGTGGCGACCTGAGTGAAGATGTGTATCGGCTGAAACCCGGCAACAGCCCTGACGGTACCGTCGAGCTGGCCGTGACCCGCCTGGGCCTGGCTGACGTCCCGGAAAACCGGGGCGTGCCGGTGGTTTTGTTGCATGGCAGTTTTTCCAACCGCCGCTTCTGGTACTCGCCCAAGGGGATCGGCCTGGGCGCCTGCCTGGCGCGCGAAGGGTTTGACGTCTGGATCCCGGAAATGCGCGGTCACGGGCTGTCCCGGCGCAACCAGGACTACGCCAGGAATCGTGTCGCCGACTATGCTCGCTACGACTTGCCGGCCATTGCCGCCTTCGTGCGTGAGCAAAGCGGGCAGATTCCCCACTGGATCGGGCATTCCCTGGGTGGCACAACCCTGGCTGCGGCCCTGGGTGGGCAGCACCTTGGCGCGCCGGCAGTGGCCTCGGTGGCGCTGTTTGGCTGCCAGGTCAGTCGCACACATTGGCCGTTGAAGTTGCCACCGGTGGAGTGGACCGGTCGCCTGCTCTTGAAACGTTTCGGCCAGTTGTCGGGCGCTCGGTGGAAACGCGGCCCGGAGGACGAGCCGGCGGGCGTATTGATTGAAGCCATGCGCTGGAATGGGCTGTTCGGCCGCTTTGGCGAAGGTAAGCAGGATTGGTGGAAAGGCCTGGCCGAGGTTGACGTGCCGCTGTTGGCGGTGAGCGCCGCCGGCGATCATCAGGACCCGGACTGGGCCTGTCGCAAGCTCTTTGAGCAGGTCGGCTCCGAGCATCGCCAATACCTGTGCCTGGGGCGCCAGCAAGGGTTCAGCGGGGATTTCGGGCATGTCGAGATGCTCGTCAGCAAGGCCGCCCAGGCTGAAGTGTGGCCGCTGGTGACGCGCTGGTTGAAAAATCCGCTTAAACCTTTGCTGGGGGCGCAGGCGCAGGAACTGGCAGCGGTTTGAGCGCAAGGCTCTATCAGGGGCGTTTCGCTTGTTTGCCGTAGAGGCTAAGATATGACGCGTTGGGTGGTTCTGGTCATATTCAGTCGCGCAGTGGGTCTTGCGTTGTATCCGATGGGCCTGACTATTCGGCCCGGATTAAAGAACCTTCACGGCAAAGCGTTTCCAGATGTAAGTAAACAGTGGGATGTTTGACACCTTCTTTCACCTACAGGAGTTTCTCGATGAACCATTACCTTACCCCCGACCTGTGTGACGCCTATCCGGAGCTGGTGCAGGTGGTTGAGCCGATGTTCAGCAACTTCGGCGGCCGGGACTCCTTTGGTGGCGAGATCGTGACCATCAAGTGCTTTGAAGACAATTCCCTGGTCAAGGAACAAGCCGAGCTCAATGGGGCCGGCAAGGTGCTGGTGGTCGATGGTGGAGGTTCCCTGCGCCGCGCGTTGCTGGGCGACATGATCGCCGAGAAAGCCGCGAAAAACGGCTGGGAAGGGCTGGTGATCTACGGCTGCATCCGCGATGTCGACGTGATCGCCCAGACCGACCTGGGCGTGCAGGCCCTGGCCAGCCACCCGATGAAGACTGACAAGCGCGGTATTGGCGATTTGAACGTGGCGGTGACATTCGCCGGCGTGACCTTCCGCCCGGGCGAGTACGTGTACGCCGACAATAACGGCGTGATCGTCTCCCCAAGCCCGCTGAAAATGCCTGAATAAATAGCCGTAGCCGACAGGGGTGAGGATGTTCGAGGAAGAAAACGCGCAGTGGGGGCTGGTGCATGCCCTGGTGCTGGACGGTAAAGGTGGTGCGCGTTCGATTGCCCGGACAGAGCTTGATGAGCTGCAACTGCAGCCTCAGGAAAGCCTGTGGCTGCATTGGGACCGTAGCCATCCCCAGACCCAGACCTGGTTGCGCAAATCCAGCGGCCTCAGCGAATTCGCCTGTGACCTGCTGCTGGAGGAGAACACTCGCCCACGCCTGTTGCCGCTGCCGGATGCCGAACTGCTGCTGTTTTTGCGCGGGGTCAACCTCAATCCCGGCGCCGAACCGGAAGACATGGTCTCGGTGCGGATCTTTGCCTCGGCAGCGCGGGTGATTTCCCTGCGTTTGCGCCCATTGCGCGCCACCGACGAGTTGCTGGTGCAACTGGCAGACGGCAAGGGGCCGAAGACTTCCTCGGAACTGGTCCTGTATATGGCGCAGTACCTGACCAACAAGGTTCAGGATCTGGTCAGCGACTTGTCCGAAATCGTCGATATCGAAGAAGAAAAACTGGATGCCGACGAACGGTATACTCCGGAGCACGGCAGCGTTTTGCAGATCCGTCGGCGCGCCGCCGGGCTTAAACGTTTCCTGTCGCCGCAGCGGGATATTTTCGCGCAGTTGACCCGGATCAAATTGCCCTGGTTCTGTGACGACGATGCTGACTACTGGAACGAATTGAACAACAGCCTGACCCGCTACCTGGAAGAGCTTGAGCTGGCCCGGGAGCGCGTGGGGCTTGTGCTGGAGACCGAAGACCGGCGTTTGAGCCTGCGCATGAACCGCACCATGTACCGCTTCGGGATCATCACCGGGATCTTCCTGCCGATGAGTTTCCTGACCGGTTTGCTGGGCATCAATGTAGGCGGAATTCCGTTCTCTTCCAGCCCTTACGGGTTCCTGATTGCCTGCCTGATGATGGTCACGGTGGCGGTCGGGCAATGGTGGTTGTTTCGACGGTTACGTTGGGTTTGAGCTGAATGTGACCTGAACGTGGAAAGAGGTCATGTGACCCGAAGAATTTTACCCTCGTCTTTTAAATCACTTGCGAGAGGTTTTTTATGCACGATCCGTTCGAACAGTCTTTGCGTGACATGCTCAATGCCTCGCCGTCCAACCGGGACGACGATGCTTGCCTGGGTCGCGTCTTGAAAACCGCCAACCGCCAGGTCGGGGCTGGGGATCTGTTCGGTCTGCTTGGCCGCTGGTTGCCGGCGTTGATGATGGCCTTGAACAATGGTTCGGCCCATGTCTCACCGGTTTCCCGTCGTAAACCTCTTGCTCGCACTGCTGATAAGGCTGAATGAATATGGAACTCGATCTCTGGACCCAGAGTCTGGTAACTGCAATGACTGCGTTGTGGACCAAGGTGGCGAATTTCATTCCCAACCTGTTTGGTGCACTGGTGGTGGTACTGCTGGGTTTTGTCGTGGCCAAGCTGCTTGACACCCTGCTTTCCAAGTTGCTGGCCAAGCTGGGTCTTGATCGATTGATGGGTGGCACCGGCCTGACCAAGATTTTGGGGCGTGCCGGGTTGCAAGTGCCGATCTCGACACTGATCGGCAAGATCGTTTATTGGTTTGTTTTACTGATTTTTCTGGTTTCTGCGGCTGAATCCCTTGGACTTGAGCGAGTTTCAGCTACGCTCGACATGCTGGCGCTGTATTTGCCGAAAGTATTCGGTGGCGCGCTGGTGTTGCTGGTAGGGGTTTTGCTGGCGCAACTGGCCAATGGCCTGGTGCGTGGCGCGGCTGAAGGCGTGGGTCTGGATTACGCCAGCGGCCTGGGGCGAATTGCTCAGGGTCTGGTGATTATCATCAGTATTTCGGTCGCGATCAGCCAGTTGGAGGTCAAGACCGACCTGCTGAACCATGTGATTGTGATTGTTTTGATTACCGTTGGTCTGGCCGTTGCGCTGGCCATGGGACTGGGAAGCCGGGAAATTGCCGGGCAGATTCTTGCGGGAATCTATGTGCGTGAGCTATATCAGGTTGGGCAACAAGTGCGTGTGGGCGAGGTCGAAGGGCAGATCGAGGAGATCGGCACGGTCAAGACGACAGTGCTGACGGACGATGGCGAACTGGTTTCGCTTTCGAACCGGATCCTGCTGGAACAGCATGTGACTAGCCGCTAACCCGGCGAATCCTGCTAATGTACGCCGCCGCAAACCTGGGTATCCAGGCCATGGCGGACATTGACCTGACTGTCGGCACGACTTGTTTTGAATAAAGCCCAAACGCTGTCCACGCGCTATGACCCCCGTGAGCTCTCTGATGAGGAGTTGGTCGCGCGCTCGCACACGGAGCTGTTTCACGTAACACGCGCGTACGAAGAATTGATGCGCAGGTATCAACGCACTCTGTTCAACGTTTGTTCAAGGTATTTAGGGAACGATAGAGATGCGGATGATGTCTGTCAGGAAGTGATGCTCAAGGTGCTATACGGCCTGAAGAACTTCGAGGGAAAATCGAAGTTCAAGACATGGCTCTATAGCATCACGTACAACGAGTGCATCACGCAGTATCGGAAGGAACGGCGAAAGCGTCGCTTGATGGATGCTTTGAGTCTGGACCCCCTTGAGGAAGCGTCTGAGGAAAAGGCGCCTACCCCGGAAGAAAAGGGCGGACTCGATCGCTGGTTGGTGCATGTGAATCCGATTGACCGGGAAATTCTGGTGCTACGATTTGTCGCAGAGCTGGAGTTTCAGGAAATCGCTGACATCATGCATATGGGTTTGAGTGCTACAAAAATGCGTTACAAACGCGCTCTTGATAAATTACGTGAGAAATTTGCGGGCAGCACTGAAACTTAGTGCGTGGCAAATATCTCTTACGTGTAGGCAAGTTCTGTTAGACTTGTCGCCGAGTTGTCCCCCGGTATGTGGGACTGCTTTACAATCACCAGATGGGGATTTAACGGATGAAACTGAAAAACACCTTGGGCTTGGCCATTGGTACTCTTATTGCTGCCACTTCTGTCGGCGCTCTGGCACAAGGCCAAGGCGCAGTTGAAGGCCAGCTGTTTTACAAAAAGCAGTTCAACGATAGCGTCAAACATATCGAAGACGGCTTCAATCCTGGCGCCAGCATCGGTTACTTCCTGACCGACGACGTGTCGATCAACCTGAACTACGACACTACCAACCACACCCGTTCGAACGACGGTACTGGCAACCAGAAGATCAAAGGTGATACCGGCAGCGTTACTGCCCAGTACCACTTCGGTCAAGCTGGCGTCGACTCCCTGCGTCCATACGTAGAGGGCGGTTTCGGCCACCAGAGCCGTACCAACGTTGAAGCTGATGGTCACAAAGGTCGCGATCAATCGACCCTGGCTATCGCTGGCGCTGGTGTGAAGTACTACTTCACCGACAACCTGTTCGCACGTGCTGGTGTTGAAGCTGACTACGCTATCGACAACGGCAAGTGGGACTACTCCGCACTGGTTGGCCTGGGCGTAAACTTCGGCGGCAACGCTGGCAAAACTGCTCCAGCTCCTACCCCAGCACCAGCTCCAGAGCCAACCCCAGAGCCAGAAGCTCCGGTTGCTCAGGTTGTTCGTGTTGAGCTGGACGTGAAGTTCGACTTCGACAAGTCGGTTGTTAAGCCTAACAGCTACGGCGACGTGAAAAACCTCGCTGACTTCATGAAACAGTACCCACAAACCACCACCGTTGTTGAAGGTCACACTGACTCCGTCGGTCCTGACGCTTACAACCAGAAGCTGTCCCAGCGTCGTGCTGACGCTGTTAAGCAAGTCCTGGTCAAAGACGGTATCGCTCCTAACCGTGTAAGCTCGGTTGGTTATGGCAAATCCCGCCCAGTTGCTGACAACGCAACTGAAGCTGGCCGTGCTATCAACCGTCGCGTAGAAGCCTCGGTAGAAGCACAAGCAGCTCAGTAATTACTGAGTTGTAGAAAAAAGCCCGGCTTAGGCCGGGCTTTTTTTCGCCTGCAATTTGCCTCAGGCCGTGGCGCTGGCCAGGGCCGCAAGCGCCTGCGTCGCTTGAGCAACCCGGCCAATCACCAGGATAGCCGGGCTCTTGAGCGCGAATTCGTGCGCATCATCCTGCATCCGGGCGAGGCTGCTGCGGCATTCGCGCTGTTGTGGCAGTGAAGCGTTTTCAATCATCGCCACCGGCATGTCATCGCTCATGCCACCTTCCAGCAATTGCCGGCGGATTTCCTCCAGTTTCGCCACCCCCATATAGATCACCAGCGTCGTGCCGCCCTCGGCCAGGGCCCGCCAATTGAGGCTGCTGTCGTCCTGGGTATGGGCCGTGACCAACGTGACGCCACGGCTGACACCGCGCAACGTCAGCGAAATATCGCAGTTCGTTGCCCCGGCCAGCCCTGCCGTAATGCCGTTGACCAACTCCACTTCCACCCCTTGCTGCCTGAGCCACGCCGCCTCTTCGCCGCCGCGACCAAAAATGCACGGGTCGCCGCCCTTGAGCCGCACCACGCACTTACCCTGCCGGGCATAACGCAACATCAGGCGATGGATAAACGCCTGTGGGGTGGAACGGCAGCCACCGCGTTTGCCCACGGTGATCAGCCGTGCAGCGGGGCAATGCTCCAGCAGCGCCGGGTTGACCAGATCATCGATCAGCACCACATCGGCTTCCCGCAGGGCTCTCACCGCCTTTAGTGTCAGCAGTTCCGGATCGCCGGGGCCTGCGCCCACCAGCCAGACTTTTGCGCTCATATGCTTGCCTCACACTCTGATCGCGATTGGCTGCTTGCCACTCGCCAATAACCGTTTGATTTCCGGCACACAGGAGCCGCATTGCGTGCCGCAACCCAGTTCCTGCTTCAGCCCGTTCAGGTCCAGGCCCCGGGCAATGCCGGCGCAGACCGCGCTTTCGCTGACGTTCTTGCAGTTGCACAGCGTCTTGTTGCTGCTCGAGACGCCCCCCGGTGGCGCACTCAATGGCGCCAACAACCAGCGGCGTAACTGCTCATCGGTGCGACCTTCCAGCCACAGGCTTTGCAGCCAGTGGCGAGCCAGGGTTTCGCCAGCCAGGCGGATCGCGGTGATACGGCCTTTTTCAATCTTTACCCGCTTGCCAATGGAGCGCCGCGGGTCGTCGTACGCCATCACGGGGCCGTCGTTGAGGCCCAGCAGTTGGTCGATCTGCTTGAGCAGTTCAAGGGCGGGCGCCTCGTGATGCGCCGCACGAATCAGCAGGGCAGGCCGCTCGCGTCCGGTCAGGCTCAGGCTGACGTAGGCAAAGCCGTCACACAGCGGTCGCAACGCTTCGAAGTGTTGCTGCACATCGCCTTCAATCAGCGCAAACAAGTGCCAGGGCAGCCGCACCGCCTCCAGGCGCACGCCGCTGTGCTTGAGTTCCGGCTGTTTGGACAGCGGGTCGAATGCCGGCTGGGTCAGCGCATTTACGCCGCCTTTAAGAAAACGGTCGCCCCAGTGCATCGGCAGGAAAGCCTGGCCGGGACGCACGCTGTCATCGCTGCCGACGGCCACAATCACGCTGCCGCGCCGGCTTTTCAGGCTGACCAGATCACCTTCCTTCAAGCGATGGCGACGCAGTTCGTCCGGGTGCAGGCTGAGCACTGCTTCACTGACATGGCCGAACAGCTGCGCAGCGGTGCCGGTGCGGCTCATGCCATGCCATTGGTCCCGCAGGCGGCCGGTGATCAGGGTGAGTGGGAAACGCGCGTCACGCTGCTCCTTGGCGGCGCGATAAGGGTCGGCGACAAAGTGCGCCCGGCCAGTCTCCGTAGGGAAAAATCCGTCGGTGTACAGCCTTGGTGTTCCGCCCACCGCATCGGCCGGGAATGGCCATTGCTGCGGGCCTATCCGGTCCAGCAGCGCGTGGCTGATACCCGACAGGTCCAGGTCCCGCCCACGGGTCAGCAGCTTGTATTCATCAAAGATCTGAGCCGGTTGCTCAAAGGCAAAAAGCCCCGGTTTTCCGGGACAAAGACGCTGCTCCAGGCGTCGGGCAAAATCCACGGTGATTGCCCAGTCCGGCCGCGCTTCCCCGGGTGGGGCGATGGCTCGGCGAACGTGGGAAATGCGCCGCTCAGAGTTGGTCACTGTGCCTTCCTTCTCGCCCCAGCTCGCGGCTGGCAGCAACAGGTCGGCGTAACGCGCCGTCTCGGTTGTACGAAAGGCTTCCTGTAGCACCACGAACGGACACGCTTCCAGGGCCTGGCGCACGGTGTTCTGGTCGGGCAGGGATTGGGCGGGGTTGGTGCACGCGATCCACAGGGCCTTGATCTTGCCGGCCTGTATCTGTTCAAACAATTCGATGGCGGTCAGCCCGGTGCTGGCCGGCAGTTGGTCGACCCCCCAATACGCGGCTACTTCTGCCCGATGTTCGGGGTTGGCAGCCTCACGATGGCCAGGCAGTAAATTCGACAAACTGCCGGTTTCGCGCCCACCCATGGCATTCGGCTGACCCGTCAGGGAGAAAGGTCCGCAGCCAGGGCGGCCGATGGTGCCGGTCGCCAAATGCAGGTTAATCAAGGCGCTGTTCTTCGCGCTGCCGGCGGTGGACTGATTGAGCCCCATGCACCACAACGACAGAAAACTCGCCGAGGTGCCGACCCATTCCGCACACAGGCGCAGTTGCTCGACACTGATCCCGCACAACTGCGTGACCATTTGCGGTGTGTAGTCGTGAACCAGGCGTTTGAGTTCGACCAGGCCGTCGGTATGGGCCTGGATAAAGTCACGGTCGATCCAGTCTTCCCACAACAACAAGTGCAGGATCCCATGGAACAATGCGACATCCGTACCCGGCAAAATCGCCAGATGCAGGTCCGCCAAGTCGCAGGTGTCGGTGCGCCGGGGATCAATTACCAGCACTTTCATCTGAGGCCGGCGGGCCTTGGCTTCCTCCAGGCGTCGGAACAACACCGGATGCGCGTAGGCCATATTGCTGCCGACGATCATCACGCAGTCGCTCGACTCCAGGTCCTCGTAGCTGCACGGTGGCGCGTCGGCCCCCAGGCTGCGCTTGTAGCCGACCACCGCCGAAGACATGCACAGCCGCGAGTTGCTGTCGATGTTGTTGGTGCCCACCAGCGCCCGCGCCAGTTTGTTGAAGCTGTAGTAATCCTCGGTCAGCAACTGCCCGGAAATATAGAACGCGACGCTGTCCGGCCCGTGTTCAGCGATGGTTTCGGCAAACACGTTCGCCGCGTGCTCCAGGGCGGTATCCCAGTCGGTGCGGCTGCGGGCCAGGCCTTTGCCCAGCCGCAGTTCCGGGTACAACGCGCGGGCCGCGAGGTCTCCGGTGAGGTGCAGGCTGGAGCCCTTGCTGCACAATTTTCCGAAGTTGGCCGGATGACTCGGATCGCCACTGACGCCGAGGATCTGCGAGCCATCATGCTCGATCAGTACGCCGCAACCGACCCCGCAGTAGCAGCAGGTGGACGCGGTGGTCTGGCGGTTCATCAACCGGCGTCCCGCAGGGCCAACATCACCCGGCCGTTTTCCACGCGGGCCGGGTGGTGATGGGCGCAGCCGACGTCCGGTGCCTGGGCCTCCCCGGACTCCAGGTCGATCTGCCAGTTGTGCAGCGGGCAGGCCACGCGCTTGCCGTAGATCAAGCCTTGGGACAGCGGGCCACCCTTGTGCGGGCAGCGGTCGTCGAGGGCGAAAACCTCGTCGTCACTGGTACGAAAAATCGCGATGTCGCCTTTTGGCCCGCTGATGATGCGCGAGCCCAGGGCGTTGATTTCTTCGAGGGCGCAGATATCCAGCCAGTTCATGCCGGCACCTCCAGCAGTTTGACGGGGATGGTGTCGAATTCCTTTTTCAGCAGCGGCTGTTCCAGGCGTTCTTTCCACGGGTCCTGCTCGAACGACAGGGAGAATTGCAGGCGTTCATTCAGTGCCTGGCGCCGCGCCGGGTCTTCCAGTACAGCCTTCTTGATGTGCTCCATGCCGACCCGTTGCAGGTAGTGCACGGTGCGCTCCAGGTAGAAGGCTTCTTCCCGGTAGAGCTGTAGGAAAGCGCCGTTGTATTCGCGCACTTCTTCGGCGGTTTTCAGCTTGACGAAGAACTCGGCGACCTCGGTCTTGATCCCGCCGTTACCGCCGATGTACATCTCCCAGCCGGAATCGACGCCGATGATTCCCACGTCCTTGATCCCCGCTTCCGAGCAGTTGCGCGGGCAGCCGGACACTGCCAGCTTGACCTTGTGGGGCGACCACATATTGAACAGGTCATGTTCCAGCTCAATCCCCAGTTGCGTCGAGTTCTGCGTACCAAAGCGGCAGAACTCGCTGCCGACGCAGGTCTTCACGGTGCGGATGGATTTGCCGTAGGCGTGGCCGGATGGCATATCGAGGTCTTTCCATACGCCGGGCAAGTCCTGCTTCTTGATGCCGAGCAAATCGATGCGCTGCCCGCCGGTGACCTTGACCATCGGCACGTTGTACTTGTCGGCCACATCAGCGATGCGCCGCAGTTCCGACGGATTGGTCACACCACCCCACATCCTTGGGACTACCGAGTAGGTGCCGTCTTTCTGAATATTGGCGTGGGCGCGTTCGTTGATCAGGCGCGATTGCGGATCGTCTTTTGCCTCGCCGGGCCAAGTGGAGATCAGGTAGTAGTTGAGTGCCGGGCGGCAGGTGGCACAGCCGTTCGGGGTGCGCCAGTTCAGGTAGCTCATGGTGTCGGCGATGGTCAGCAGGTGCTGGTCGCGGATGGCCTGGCGGATTTGCCCGTGGTTGAGGTCGCTGCAGCCGCAGATGGCTTTTTCGCTTTTCGGTTTGACGTCCGCCGCGCCGCCCACGGTGTTGATCAGGATTTGTTCCACCAGCCCGGCGCAGGAACCGCAGGAGCTCGCGGCCTTGGTGTGCTTCTTCACGTCGTCGACGCTGAACAGACCGTGTTCCTGAATCGCCTTGACGATGGTGCCCTTGCACACGCCGTTGCAGCCGCAGACTTCGGCGGTGTCGGCCATGCTCATGGCTTTGTCCTGGCCTTGGTGGCCTACATCGCCCAAAGCATTTTCACCGAACATCAGGTGATCGCGGATCTCGCCAATGGCATGGTTCTCACGGATCTGCCGGAAATACCAGCCGCCGTCAGCCGTATCGCCGTACAGGCAGGCGCCGACGAGGATGTCGTCCTTGATCACCAGCTTCTTGTACACACCGCCAATCGGGTCGGAAAGCGTGATGGTCTCCGTGCCTTCGCCGCCCATGAAGTCCCCGGCGGAGAACAGGTCGATGCCGGTGACTTTCAATTTGGTCGAAGTCACCGAGCCTTGATAGCGCGCGAAACCCAGTTGGGCGAGGTGGTTGGCGCAGACCTTGGCCTGCTCGAACAGCGGTGCCACCAGGCCGTAGGCAATCCCGCGATGGCTGGCGCATTCGCCGATGGCATAGATGCGAGGGTCGTAGGTTTGCAGGGTGTCGTTGACCAGAATCCCGCGGTTGCACGGGATGCCGGATTTTTCCGCGAGTTCGGTGTTGGGGCGGATGCCCGCAGCCATCACCACCAGGTCGGCGGGGATCACATCGCCATTCTTGAATTGCACCGAGCCGACGCGGCCGTTGCCGGCGTCATGCAGCGCCTCGGTCTGCTCCTTCAAGCGAAACACCAGGCCACGGCTTTCCAGTTCGGTTTGCAGCAACTGGCCGCTGGTCTTGTCCAGTTGCCGTTCCAGCAGCCACTCGCCGATATGCACCACGGTCACGTGCATGCCACGCAGCATCAGGCCGTTGGCGGCCTCCAGGCCCAGCAGGCCGCCGCCGATGACGACCGCGTGCTTGTGGGTCTTGGCGGTGTCGATCATGGCCTGGGTGTCGGCGATGTCGCGGTAGCCGATCACACCCTTCAATGTATTGCCCGGGATCGGCAGGATAAACGGCGTGGAGCCGGTGGCGATCAGCAGGCGATCGTACTCGGCCTCGCTGCCGTCTTCGGCGATGACTTTGCGTTTGACCCGGTCGATCTGCACCACTTTGCGGTTAAGCAACAGCTTGATGTTGTTATCGAGGTACCAGCTCAAATCATTGAGCACGATCTCTTCGAAGGTCTGCTCACCGGCCAGCACCGGCGACAGCAAAATGCGGTTGTAATTGGTGTGGGGCTCGGCGCCGAAAACGGTGATGTCGTACAGGTCGCTGCTCAGCTTGAGCAATTCTTCAAGGGTGCGAACCCCGGCCATGCCGTTGCCGATCATCACCAGTTTGAGTTTCTTCATGTCGTTCTCCGCAGTGGCTCGACAAATCGTGCGCAACAAAAAAAGGCGTCCCCGCTACGTAAGTAGCGAGGACGCCTTTGTCCTGGTCCCGTTCTCTCGGGAAGCCCGACCTTCGACGTTGAAGGTGCGGCTATATGTGTGTTGATGGGAAAGCTAATGCAGCGGTTGTGCCAAGTAGGATTTTGGCCGGTTTTGTTAAGTGGCGCGGCGATGTATCGAGAAATTTCGCCTCTTAGTGGTGCAACAGCCAGTACAACAGCACCAGATTGATCAGCAACGACAGCACGGCCAACGTTTGCCAGACCTTCAGCGGTTCGCGCTCCAGCAGCGGTTTTGGTCGCGTGCTCAACTCACGGCGATCCGCCTGCTCCAGTACCAGCAACCATTCCTCGGCAGTTTCATAACGTTGCTCGGGTTGCGCGGCGACTGCGCGCTCCAGGCTCTGTTGCAGCCAGTCGGGCAGGTCGGGGCGGTAGCGGCTGGCGCCGACAGGCGTAATGAACCTGGGACGCTGGAAAGCTTCGATTTCGCCGTAGGGGTAATGCCCGGTGAGCAGGTAATACAAGGTCACACCGACGCTATACAGGTCCTGTTGCGGGGTAGGACGTTCGCCGTTGAAGGCTTCCGGGGCGATAAAGCTTGGCGTGCCAGGCAACAGGTGCGCGCGATCCTCCGAGAGCCCGGGGCAGTAGGCCAGGCCGAAGTCCAGCACACGCAATTCGCCATCCTCGCCCAGCAGCAGGTTTTCCGGCTTGATGTCGCGGTGCAGGATCTGCCGGCGGTGCAGCAGCCCGACGGCACGCAACAGGCGCTCGGCCAGGGTTTGCCACTGCGCCAGGGGCAATGGGCCCTGGTGCTTGAACAGTTCGGCCAGGGTTTGGCCGGAGTATTCACGCATCACGTAGTACAAATGCTGACGGCCACTGGCTGGATGGACTTCAGGAAACGCGCGGCCGGCGACCCGGCGCAGGAACCATTCCTCTGACAGTAATGCCTGGGCGGCGAACACGTCATCGTCGTGGCTGAGCGGCAAGGTCTTCAGCAGCCACGCCTGTTGATGGCCATCGCGCACCCGATAGAGCAAGGATTGGCGGCTTTGCCCCAACAGCGACTCTACGTGCCAGCCTTCGAAGCGCTGGCCGGGTTTCAGGGGGGGCGGCAGGGGCCATTGCTGCAACTGCACCAGCGCATCGCCGAGGGTGGCGGCGCCAAGCTGGTCGACGCGGACCAGCAGGGCGCTGGCGTTGTCCTGGCTACCGGCCAGGTGCGCGGCGCTGACCAGGGTGTTTACCGCGAGGTCCAGGTCCGACTGTTCCCGCAGGATTGCGCTGATGTTGTTGTCATCCAGGGTCGCCCACACGCCGTCGCTGAGCAGCAGGAAATACTCGCCTGCCCGCAACTCGCCGTCGAGGAAATCCAGCACCAGATGCTGATCCAGGCCCATGGCGCGCTTGAGCACGTGCTGCATGCCCGGTTGCTCCCACACATGCTCCTGGCTCAGGCGCTGCAACTGGCCATCGAGCCAGCGGTACACCCGGCAATCACCCACATGGGCCAGGGTGAAACGCTGGCCGCGAAACACCAGGGCGCTGAGGGTGGTCAGCAACGGCTGACCGCCGCCGTTGGCTTGCAGCCAGCGATTCTGGGCCACCAGCAAGCGCTCCAGGGCCTGGGCCACGCCCCAGGTTTGCGGCGTGGCGTAATAGTCCAGGGCCAGCGCTTGCAAGGTCGAGCGTGCAGCCAGTCCGCCATCGGCGCATTGGCTGACGCCATCGGCGATGGCACACAAGTAGCCTTTGCTGGCGGCCAGCTCCGGGGCGGGAGTGACCAGGCGCAAGGCGTCCTGGTTTTCCTGCCGTGGGCCGGTGGCGCTGGCCTGGGCGAAGCTCAGTTGCAGGCTCATCAGACCCGTGCAGCCGTCACCGCAGCAGAGCCCCAGGTGGTTCTCCAGCGACGCTTGACGCCGTACAGGCCGAACCAGGCCAGCACGCCCAGGCTGGCGAACAACCACAGCGCCAACTGATAGCTGCCGGTGCTTTGCTTGATCGCGCCCATGCCCGCCGCCAGGGCGAAACCGCCGATGCCGCCGGCCATGCCGATCAGGCCGGTCATCACACCAATCTCGCGGTGAAAGCGTTGGGGCACCAGTTGGAAGACTGCACCGTTACCGGCACCCAAACCGAGCATGGTGCACACAAAAAGCGCCAGTGCTGCGTAGGAGCTTGGCAGGTTGAACCCCACCGCCGCGATGCAGATCGCTGCCACGCCGTACATGCCGAGCAGGGTGCGAATCCCGCCGAAACGGTCGGCCAGGGCGCCGCCCAAAGGCCGCATCAGGCTGCCGCCGAATACGCAGGCGGCGGTGTAGTAGCCGGCGGTGACCGGGCTCAGGCCGTATTGGTCGTTGAAATAGCCGGGCAGGGCGCTGGCCAGGCCGATGAAACCACCGAAGGTCACACTGTAGAAGAACATGAACCACCAACTGTCGCGGTCGCCCAGGGCTTTGAAGTAGTCGGCCATGGACTTGGCCTTGGGCCGTTGCGGGGCGTTGCGGGCGAGCCAGGCGAAGACGATCAGCGTCAGGATCAGCGGGATCAGTGCGAAGCCGAACACATTGCTCCAGCCAAACGCGGCGGCGAGCACCGGTGCCAGCAGGGCCGCAAACACCGTCCCGGAGTTGCCGGCGCCGGCGATGCCCATGGCCTTGCCCTGGTGCTCGGCGGGGTACCACTGGGACGCCAATGGCAACGCGACGGCGAACGAGGCTCCCGCCATGCCGAGGAACATGCCCAGCAGCAGGGCTTGCTCGTAGCTGTGGATTCCGAGTTTCCAGGCGACGAACAAGGCGCCGATGACAATCACCTGGCCGATCAGGCCGGCGGTCTTGGGGGAGAGTTTGTCGGCGAGCATGCCCATCAGGAACCGCAGCACTGCGCCGGCCAGGATGGGGGTGGCGACCACCAGGCCGCGTTGTTGGGTGGTGAGGTGCAGGTCGGCGGCGATTTGTACCGCCAATGGGCCCAACAGGTACCAGACCATGAAGCTCAGGTCGAAATACAGGAACGCGGCGAACAGGGTCGGGGTGTGACCGGATTTCCAGAAGCTTGATTTCATCACGCACCTCAGCGGTAAGGGGTCTTATGAGAAGGCCTGGTGATGGAACGGCTGTGGCCGCCCCATCGGCCCCGGGCTATGGGGCCAAAACGAAAAAACGCCGCCACCGGGTTCGCTGGGGCAAACCGGGTGTGCGACGTCTTTGTCGTGGAGGGGGCAACCGCCGTTGGCTACCTGTGGGGATTCTTTAGCAAGAGGTGGGCCAACAGGGGGGCGTTGTGGTGTGGTGTACATATCCGTTGCTGCGGTAACGGCCACTTATGGTTCCGCTCTTACAGCGGGTCACTTTTTTACAAACGCCTAAAAAAGTAACCAAAAAACGCTTTGCCCCACCACTCGGTGCCTCGCTTAGGCTCGGCATGCCCGCACTCCGGCACGGCTCCGCGGGCCGCCGCGACGGGCCATCCATGGCCCGGCGCGGCTAAATCGGCATCCCTGCCGATTTACCCGCTCCACCGTGCCTACTTGCGGCCATCGTGGTTAACGGGGCCCGCAGATCAAAATCAAAAGCCAGATCAAAAGCACGCAGCCTCGCTGGCGCTCGACAGCTGCTACGGCCGGGGTGGCTCTGCTTTTCTGTGGGAGCTGGCTTGCCTGCGATGCAGACAACTCGGTACATCAGGTACTTCCAGTTGATGCTATCGCAGGCAAGCCAGCTCCCACATTTGAACCGTGCCCGCTTTAGATTTTGATTTTGCTTCACAACACTCAAGCCGGCCTGTAGCCCGGCTGTTCAAAAGTGAGCCGCCGTAAGGGCGGAACCAATAGCGGCCGTTACCTAAATAACGGATATACACCCCGCCCCCCCTCTCACCACAACAACTCACTCATCGCAATAATCTGCTCCGCCACCTGAATCAGCTTCTGCTGCCGACTCATCGCCTGACGCCGCATCAGCGTGTAGGCCTCTTCCTCATTACACCCCTTCATTTTCATCAACAACCCCTTGGCCGTTTCGATCCGCTTGCGTTCGGCCAACTGCTGATCCCGCGCCTGCAACTGCGCGCGCAGCGCCTGGTCACTCTCGAACCGCGCCATCGCCACATCCAGAATCGGCTGCAACCGCTGCGCCTGAATCCCCTCGACAATGTAGGCACTCACCCCGGACTTGATCGCCTGACGCATCACCCCCGGATCATGCTCATCGGTAAACATCACAATCGGCCGTGGCTGGTCGCGACTCACCAGCACCACCTGCTCCATCACATCGCGTCCCGGCGATTCGGTATCGATCAAAATCACGTCCGGGCGCACCGCTTCGACCCGCGCCGGCAAGTCGATCGTCAACCCCGACTCATCGATCACCTCAAACCCGGCCTCGGTCAACGCAGCCTTGAGCCGCCCGACCTTGCGCGGTGTGTCATTGATCAACAGGATTCGTAGCATGGGTTCCTCCTGTCAGCGCAAGGCCTGGCGACTGGCAACATCTGCCATGGCATGCAGGCGAAAGCTGCGGGCATACCCGGCCGGGTCCGAACCGTCCCAGATTTTTCCGTCGATCAACTGGCTGCTGCGCATGGCCTCCCCACCGGCAGGCACGCCCACGGCGCTGGCCGCCTGGCGATAGATGTCCAGTTGTTGCACACGCCGGGCAACGCCGAGGTAGTCCGGGTCCTCCCGCAGCAGGCCCCAGCGGCGGAACTGGGTCATGAACCACATGCCATCAGACAGGTAGGGCAGGTTCACCTCGCCGTCGCCATAAAAACGCAGCGCGTGGGGATCCTGCCAGTGGTTGCCGAGGCCGTCATCGTAGTCGCCGAGCAGGCGCGGTTCGATGCAATCGAGCGGGGCGTCGAGGTACTGCGGGGCGCTCAGCAACTGTGCAGTGGAGCGGCGGTTTTCCGTGCTCTGTTCGATAAAACGGCTGGCCTGCAGGATCGCCATCACCAGTACCCGGGCGGTATTGGGGTATTGCTCGACAAATGCCTGGGTGCAGCCGAGGACTTTTTCCGGATGGTCCGGCCATAGTGCCTGGGTGGTGGCCAGGGTAAAGCCCTGGTTCTGCTTCACCGCACTGGCGCACCAGGGCTCGCCCACACAAAAGCCGTCGATGCGCCCGGCTTGCAGGTGCGCAACCATCTGCGGCGGCGGCACCACCACACTGTCCACATCCTGCAGGGGATGAATGCCCTGGCTGGCCAGCCAGTAATACAACCACATGGCGTGGGTACCTGTGGGAAAGGTCTGGGCGAAGGTGAGTTTTGTTCGGCTTTGGTGCACGTGGCGGTCCAGTGCCTCAGGACTGGTCACCCCCAGCTGTTGCAGGCCACGGGACAGGTTGATGCTCTGGCCGTTCTGGTTCAGGCCCATCAGCACCGCCATATCGGTGGGTGCCACGCCGCCGATACCCAGGTGCACGGCGTAGATCAGGCCGTACAGGCTGTGGGCGGCGTCCAGTTCGCCGCTGACCAGATTGTCCCGCAGGCTGGCCCATGATGACTGGCGCCTGAGATTCAAGGTCAGGCCATAGGGCTGGGCGAAGCCCTGGGTGGCGGCGACCACCACCGAGGCGCAATCGCTCAGGGCCATGAAACCCAGGTTGAGGCTGCTCTTTTCCGGGGCATCGCTGCCGTTGACCCAAGCCAGGGGATCACTCATCAATACGTACCTTTCATAAAAAAACGCCGTTCCGTCGGGTACTCAGAGGAAGAGCCCGGGGTAACGACGTCTGTGTCCTTGAGCCCGTTCCGCCGTTGGCGCGAACTGCGATAGACAAGGCAAAGCAAGGCACATGCCACGATGCGCACAGGATGGGCTGGGCGTCAGCTTTCCATCAGGATTGAAATCGGCCTGCCTCGCAGTATGGCCGCTCTTTCAGCCCGGGCCATGCAGGCATGTTCAGCCACCTTCACCGTTTCTCGACGCTGTTTTTCGGCCTGGTGCTGCTGGGCAGCCCCGGCGCGTTCGGGGGCTCCTACCAGGCCCGTGATGAAAGCCTGCACACTTTTTTTACCGCGTTGTCCCTGCCGCTGGGGCAGCCGATCGTTGTCAGTCAGGCGGCAGCTCGCAAGCGCATCAGCGGGGCGTTCGATTTCGACTCGCCCCAACCGCTGCTGGAGTCGGTCGCCCAGCAGCAAGGCCTGATCTGGTACACCGATGGCCAGGTGCTTTACCTCTATGACGCCGACGAGGCGAAAAGCTCGGTAGTGACCCTGCGGCATATCTCGGTCGACCTCCTGCGCGGGTTCATGCGCCGTTCGGGGCTCGAAGAGGCGCGCTACCCGCTGCGTGCGAGTGGGGCGCGGGTGTTCTACGTGTCCGGGCCGCCGAACTATGTCGACCATGTGCTGCGCCTGGCCCAACTGATGGACCGCCAGCGTGCGGAACTGCGCCTGGGGCCGCAGCGGATCGGGGTGGTGCAGGTGCTCAACACCCACGTTGCAGACCGCGAGTACAACATAGGCGACAGAACCGTCACGGTGCCGGGCATGGCATCCATGATCGAAAAACTGCTGGCCGTCGAGCAGGAGAGTGCGTCCCCGCGGCAACCCGGATTACTGGCCGACAAGAATATCTCGGTGCTGGCGTACCCGGACACCAACAGCCTGCTGGTCAAGGGCAAGCCCGCGCAGGTGAGCTTTATCGAAGGTCTGGTGGCAGAACTGGACGTACCGAAGCGCGCGGTGGAGGTTTCGATGTGGCTGGTGGATGTGGACCGCGATGAGCTCAAGAAGATCGGCGCGACCATGCACAAGGGGTCGGACAAGCCTTCAGCTACCCGGGTCATGGCACCCATCGAGGACGAAGCATTCATGCAGCGGATCACCGCCTTGGAGTTGCGCAGGCGAGCGAGGGTCACGACGTTGCCGGTGATTCTCACCCAGGAGAATGTGCCCGCGGTTTTCAACGACAACCAGACGTTCTATCTGCCCCGGCCGGGTGAAGACCACGACGAATGGCAACCGGTGGTCTTTGGTACGCAGGTCAGTGTTCTGCCGCGCTTCGCCGAGGCGAATGAAATCGAGATGCTGCTCACCGTCGAGGATGGCCGCCAGATGGGCAAGGCTGCCAGTCGCGACAAACCCTCGGCGGGGGTGGAGCGGATGGGGATCAACACGGTGGTGCGTGTGACACCGGGTAGGCGATTGCTGGTGGGGAATTTTCAGCGCGATACCGGCACAGCCTTGCTCGGACGCTACAACGGGCCCATGGCCAACAGTGTGCGATTGTTTGTGATTCAGGCGACGGCGGTCGCAAGTGTGCTGCATACCGCTGCCGAGCCGGGGCAGGCGCCGCCGTTGACGCGCTCCCAGCATGAGCAGGTGAAGCGGGCATTTACCCGGGTGACCGAAGGATAAGAACGTTGGTGGCGCCCCTGGGCGGGCATCGCCGAAAGGTCCTACGTGCCCAGTCTGAAAAAATCAGTGCCTATGGGGTTTTTTCCTCTCCTATACAGCGAGTGGGCTTTTTATAGTCGCGACCTTCAGGAAACCAGTGTTGGAAATGAAGGTGAGTTGGGTGCGGAGGTACGAATGGCCGTGGTGAACGATGGGGTACTGGCTACCCCCATGGTCTTTGAGCGCTGGACGTTGCACGGCGACGGTAGATTGACCAGTGAAGACTCGGATATTCAACTCCCGCCCAAGGAGTGGCAGGTGTTGCGCCTGTTGCTGTCCTCGGCCGGAGTGCTGGTGACCAAGGACCACTTGCTGGAACAGGCATGGCCCCATAACGAGGCCACGGAAGAGTCCCTGACCCGTTGCATCTGTTCGCTGCGCAAATATTTGAAGGGCGGCAAGGGCCTGATCAAGACGGTATACGGCAAGGGGTACCGGGTGACCTGTGCGGTCAGGATGACCAGCCTGACGGTGGGCGCTGTCTGTTCCACCTGCGGTCGGGGGCAGGCATGAGCAGCGCCCGGTGCAAGGGGGCGCTGCTGCTGATGCTCACGCTCGGCTTCGGCAATGAAGCCCGGGCGTATTGCTGGGCCGAGGCTGCCAGCCGATACGGCATGGAGCCGGAATTGTTGCAGGCCATCGCCGCGGTGGAGTCGGGCTACCGCGCCAAGGCCATGAATTACGCCAACAACAACGGCACCCGTGATATCGGGCTGATGCAGATCAACAGCATTCACCTGCCGCGCCTGCTCAAGGAGGGCATTACCGAGCAGCGCTTGCTGGATGAGCCTTGCCTGTCGGTGGAGGTGGGGGCGTCGATCCTTGCCGATTTCGTCAAACAGTTCGGCTACAACTGGACGGCGATCGGTTCCTACAATGTGGGCGGCGGGCCCGGGCCTCAGCGTGAGGCCCTGCGTCTTCGCTATGCGCAAAAAATCTGGGTCCGCTATGAGGAACTGATGACGCACCGTAACTGACGATTGGACGGCACGCCTCGCATGCAGCCCGTCACCCCGGCTATAATCGCCGCCACCTTTCGCCGCCATCCGAGTCAAGCCCGCCCATGTATACCCTGGCCCGCCAGCTGTTGTTCAAACTCTCTCCGGAAACTTCCCACGATCTGTCCCTGGACTTGATCGGTGCCGGTGGCCGCCTGGGGCTCAATGGCCTGGTGTGCAAGGCCCCGGCGAAAATGCCGGTGTCGGTGATGGGGCTCGATTTCCCCAACCCGGTAGGCCTGGCTGCGGGTTTGGACAAAAACGGTGCAGCCATCGACGGTTTTGCGCAGCTGGGTTTTGGCTTTGTCGAAATCGGCACCGTGACCCCACGGCCGCAGCCAGGCAACCCGAAGCCGCGGATCTTCCGCCTGCCGGAAGCCGAGGCGATCATCAATCGCATGGGCTTCAACAACCTGGGTGTGGATAACCTGCTGTCACGGGTTCAGGCGGCTAAGTACACCGGTATCCTCGGGATCAATATCGGCAAGAACTTCGACACGCCGGTGGAGCGTGCGGTGGATGACTATCTGATTTGCCTGGACAAGGTCTACGCCCACGCCAGCTACGTCACGGTCAACGTCAGCTCGCCTAACACCCCGGGCCTGCGCAGCCTGCAGTTTGGCGACTCCCTCAAGCAACTGCTCGAAGCCTTGCGCCAGCGCCAGGAAGATTTGGCTGTGCGCCACGGCAAGCGTGTGCCCCTGGCAATCAAGATTGCCCCGGACATGAACGACGAAGAGACCGTATTGGTGGCCCAGGCCCTGGTGGATTCGGGCATGGATGCGGTGATCGCCACCAACACCACCCTGAGCCGCGTCGGTGTCGAAGGCCTGGCGTATGGTGACGAAGCGGGCGGCTTGTCCGGTGCGCCGGTACGCGACCAGAGCACCCACATCGTCAAGGTGCTGGCGGCCGAGTTGGCAGGGCGCTTGCCGATCATTGCCGTGGGCGGCATCACCGAGGGCAAGCACGCGGCCGAAAAAATCGCCGCCGGCGCGAGCCTGGTGCAGTTGTACTCCGGCTTTATCTACAAGGGCCCGGCGTTGATTCGCCAGGCGGTGGATGCGATTGCGGCATTGCCGCGCGGCTGACAACAGGCAATAAAAAGGGCTCCTTGAAGGAGCCCCTGGGCCGAAGCCCGCCGCCCGGATGGGGCGTGCGTGGTTAAGTGGTTGCGTATTCGTGCTGGTGTCGGAATTAAATGCCCTTGATTAGCCGACGGCGTGAAGTTCGTTGAGTCTGTGGATTCCCGCAGTGCCAGTCATACCGTCCCAGTTGTCGCCGCGTCCTTCTCGCCAGCCGTTGATCCAGGCTTGGCGTACCGACGGTAGAGTAAATGGGCAAAGCTCACGGGATTTGCCATGAACGCCATATTGATATCCGCGTAAAAATGCTCTTTCCAACGGATCACGCTTAAGTCTTCTCATAGGGTGTTTCCCTCACTTGTTGACTGTCTTGATATCCTTCGGCCTCGTCCGAGGCCGGGCAGAGTTTTTCTGCCGTTGGTGCGCTCGCTGCCGGCGTGGCGAGCTATGTGTCGGCGTCGTTACGACGCCAACCTGTGTTGAGTTCTAACCAATAGGTCACATGGATTCAATGATCGTTTTGTCATAAGCACGTAACGATAACGATGCTATAGCCATAAGCTGGGATGGCTTTTCGCCCCTTTTATTGGGCAAACCCAGCTATGATGTGCCCTTCAAAGAGGATGGGTTTAATCCTTTAGTGAGAATGTCCGCCTGTTGCAGTCGGTTATTATTCGACGAAGGGTCGGAATGTTTCTTCTTGTTGCTCCAAATACTTGAACTGCCCCGTCGATAAAGGCCCGAAAGGCCGGTAGCCGGGGTGGAACGGCACATTCGTGCCACACGAGCGCTCTTCAAGAAAAGCGCTTGATTGAAAACCGAACGCGCGATGCGTCGCCCGTTCACTTATTGCTGAAAAGCCTGGAATGCCCCATGTCGGACCGTTTTGAACTCTTCCTCACCTGCCCCAAGGGCCTCGAAGGCCTGCTGATCGAGGAAGCCGTCGGGCTTGGCCTTGAGGAAGCCCGCGAGCACACTTCGGCCGTGCGCGGCATGGCCGACATGGAGACCGCCTACCGCCTGTGCCTCTGGTCGCGCCTGGCCAACCGCGTGTTGCTGGTGCTCAAGCGCTTCCCGATGAAGGACGCCGAAGACCTGTACCACGGGGTGCTGGACATCGAGTGGGAAGACCACATGCTCGCCGACGGCACCCTGGCCGTTGAATTCAGCGGCCATGGCTCGGGCATCGACAACACCCACTTCGGCGCGCTGAAGGTCAAGGATGCGATTGTCGACAAGCTGCGCACCCCGACCGGCGAACGTCCGTCCATCGACAAGATCAACCCGGACCTGCGCATCCACCTGCGCCTGGACCGTGGCGAAGCGATCCTCTCTCTCGACCTGTCCGGCCACAGCCTGCACCAGCGCGGCTACCGCCTGCAGCAGGGCGCGGCACCGTTGAAAGAGAACCTGGCGGCGGCGATCCTGATTCGCTCCGGCTGGCCGCGCATCGCTGCCGAAGGCGGCGCGCTGACGGACCCGATGTGCGGCGTCGGTACCTTCCTGGTGGAAGGCGCGATGATCGCCGCCGACATGGCGCCCAACCTGAACCGTGAGCTGTGGGGTTTCACCGCCTGGCTTGGCCACGTTCCGGCGCTGTGGAAAAAACTTCACACAGAGGCCAGCGAACGTGCCGCCATCGGCATGGCCAAGCCGCCGCTGTGGATTCGTGGTTACGAGGCGGATCCTCGCCTGATCCAACCCGCCCGCAACAACATCGAACGCGCAGGCCTTAGCCACTGGATCAAGATCTACCAGGGCGAAGTCGGTACCTTCGAGCCGCGTCCGGACCAGAACCAGAAAGGCCTGGTGATCTGCAACCCGCCGTATGGCGAGCGTCTGGGTGATGAAGCCAGCCTGTTGTACCTCTATCAGAACCTCGGCGAGCGTCTGCGCCAGGCGTGCCTGGGCTGGGAAGCGGCGGTGTTCACCGGTGCTCCGGACCTGGGCAAGCGCATGGGCATCCGCAGCCACAAACAGTATTCGTTCTGGAACGGCGCCTTGCCGTGCAAATTGCTGCTAATCAAGGTCACCCCGGACCAGTTCGTCACCGGCGAGCGTCGCACCCCGGAACAACGCCAGGCCGAGCGCGAGCAAGCGGCCTATGACCAGGCGCCGACCGAGCCGCAAGAGCGCCAGTACAACAAGAACGGGAACCCGATCAAACCCGCCCCGGCCCCAGTGGTCGAGCAGGCGCGCTTGAGCGAAGGCGGGCAGATGTTTGCCAACCGCCTGCAAAAGAACCTGAAACTGCTGGGCAAGTGGGCCAAGCGCGAAGGCGTCGATTGCTACCGTGTGTACGATGCCGACATGCCGGAATACTCCATGGCCATCGACCTGTACCACGACTGGGTCCACGTCCAGGAATACGTGGCGCCGAAGTCGATTGACCCGGAAAAAGCTTCGGCACGCATGTTCGATGCCCTGGCGGCCATTCCCCAGGCGCTGGGCATCGACAAGAACCGTGTAGTGGTCAAGCGTCGCGAACGTCAGAGCGGCACCAAGCAGTACGAGCGCCAGAGCGCCCAGGGCAAGTTCACCGAGGTCAGCGAAGGCGGCGTCAAGTTGCTGGTCAACCTGACCGATTACCTGGACACCGGCCTGTTCCTCGACCACCGTCCAATGCGCATGCGCATCCAGAAAGAGGCGGCCGGCAAACGCTTCCTCAACCTGTATTGCTACACCGCCACCGCCAGTGTGCACGCCGCCAAGGGTGGCGCGCGCAGCACCACCAGCGTCGACCTGTCGAAGACCTACCTGGACTGGGCGCGCCGCAACTTCTCCCTCAACGGTTTCTCCGACAAGAACCGCCTGGAGCAGGGCGACGTGATGGCCTGGCTGGAAGCCAGCCGCGATGAGTTCGACATGATCTTCATCGACCCGCCGACCTTCTCCAACTCCAAGCGCATGGAAGGCATCTTCGACGTGCAACGCGACCACGTGCAGTTGCTGGACCTGGCCATGGCGCGCCTGGCACCGGGCGGCGTGTTGTACTTCTCGAACAACTTCCGCAAGTTCCAGCTGGAAGACAACCTCGTCGAGCGGTATGCCGTCGAAGAGATCAGCGACAAGACCATCGACCCGGATTTTGCGCGTAACGCCAAGATCCATCGGGCGTGGAAAATCACCGCGCGCTGATCACTGCGTTCTGAAGCCGCAGGCCCGGATCATTCCGGCCTTGCGGCTTTTTTTTGCGCTGGTCAAACGCAAGTCCTGTGGCTATAACTTAGGACCTGGCCAAAGTGACGCACCCGCACGCTGGCGTTCCGAGTCTTGTCTATGCCGCTGCATGCCGTCCGCCCGAAAATCCTAGGCTTTATCAGTGAGCAGGTGTCGGCGTGGCTGGTGGCGGTGGTGGTGTTGCTGGCCGGTATCGCGCTGACGATTGTCGTCGCCTGGGCCGCGTCCGAGCTTTACCAGCAGCAGATGCGCCAGCGCTTTCAACTGCTGGTCAACGAGCGCTACAGCCGTCTCCAGGAGCGTTTCGAGGACCAGGAACAACGCCTGGGCAGCCTGCGGCGGTTCTTCGTCAATTCAAATACAGTCTCGCGCAAAGAGTTCGAAGGGTTCGCGCAGCCCTTGCTGTTGCGTACCCGCGCCTATGCCTGGGCACCCCGGGTTTTGCGTGACCAGCGCGGTGCGTTCGAGCAGGCAATCACGGCGGAGCGCGGTGCGAATTTTTCCATTCGTGAATTGAATGCGGCAGGCGAACTGACCCCGGCGACTGATCGCGATGAGTATGTGCCGGTGTTGTACAGCCAGACCCAGAGCATTCTCGGCTCGCCGCTGGGTTTTGACCTGTTGGCCCAGCCACTGCGGCGCTCGACGGTGGAGCGTGCGCAACAGTCAGGGAAGATGGCGGTGTCCCAACCCATGCAACTGGTGGGTGTGGAGCCGGCCTACGCCATGGGCGTATTGCTGGTGGCACCGGTCAGCCGCGCACCGACGACACAAGTGCCCGACAGTGAACCTTATGGCTACGTCATGGCAGTGATCAGCATGCGCCAGCTGGTGGCCGATGGCTTGCCCAAGGCCGCACGGGACAACCTGGTGATGCAGATTGTCGACACCTCCGATGCAGAGCAACGGGTGTTGTACGAATCCAGCAACCCTTTGGCAGACAGTGACCTGGTGGCAGCACGCCGGCTGACGCTCGGCGACCACGTCTACGTCTTGAGCCTGCGCCCCAGCCAGGTGTTCCAGCAGGGCAATCACTCGTCGCTGGTCAGTATCCTGGTCATGGGCAGCCTGCTGAGTGTGCTGCTCAGTGCGTTGCTCTACGTGGTGGTCAGCCAGCGCCAACGCGCATTGAAGCTGGTGGAGCAGCGCACCGCCCAATTGCGTCAGCGGGAACAGGAACTGCGAGGCACCCACGGCCAACTGCGCAGCGTGCTCAATGCGGCCACCCAGGTGGCGATCATCGCGACGGACTTGCGCGGTGTGATCACCACCTTCAACGCCGGCGCCGAGCAGATGCTGGGCTTTGAAGCACAAGAGGTACTGGGCCACCTGACCCTCGAAAGCCTGCACCTGGCCCCCGAGCTGGAAGCCCGTGCCGCGCAATTGAGCGCAATCCTCGGCAAGCGCATCGCGCCAGCCCAGGCGATGCTGGTGGACAGCGCCGATGCAGTGCATGAGGCCCGCGAGTGGACGCTGGTACGCAAGGACGGCAGCCAACTGACGGTGAACATGCTCGCCACTGTTCTGCTGGACGAGCATGGCCTGTGGGTCGGGCACCTGGCGATCTGCCTGGATGTCACCGAGCAGAAGCGCGCCTATGAGGCACTGGCCGCGCGGGACCGCCTGCTGAAGAAACTCAGCGCCCATGTGCCCGGCGGTATTTTCCAGTTCATCCTGGAACCGAACAATGTCTCGCGTTTCATTTATGCCAGCGATGGCATCCGCGACATCTACGAAATCGAGCCTGGGGTGTTGCAGCAGGATGCGCGAAAGGTCTTCGAGCGGATTCATCCGCTGGATGTCGAGCGGGTACGGGAGTCCATTCGCCTGTCCACCCTGCAACTGAGCCATTGGCGTGAAGAATACCGGGTGCAGTTGCCCCATCGGGGGCTGCGCTGGGTTCGCGGTGAGGCGACGCCGGAAGAGCTGGCCGGTGGCGGTACGTTATGGCATGGCTATGTGTCGGATATTTCCGATCTCAAGCGTGTGGAGGAGGAGCTGCGAGCGCTGTCCATCACCGACTCGCTGACGGGAATCCATAACCGGCGCTACTTCCAGGACCGCCTCAAGGCCGAGATGATCCGGGTCAAGCGTGCCTCGGGGGCGTTGTCGGTGATCATGTTCGACATCGATCACTTCAAGCGCATCAACGACCAGCACGGTCACGCGGTGGGTGATGAAGTGCTCAAGGAGTTATGCCGACGCATCAGCCAGCGGTTGCGGCGCACGGATGTGTTTTGCCGCCTGGGCGGCGAGGAGTTCGTGGTGCTGTGCGCCAATACCGATGGCAGCCAGGCCTTCAATGTTGCGCTGGAGTTGTGGCAGGCATTGCGCAGTGCGCCGATGGAAGGTGTCGGCACGGTGACGGCGAGCTTCGGGGTCGCCAGTTGGCGGGTCGAAGAGGGCGTTGATGGCTTGTTGCTGCGGGCGGATTCCGGGGTGTACGCGGCGAAGCAGGCGGGCAGGGATAGAGTTGAGGCAGAGCGGACGCGTGCCTGAAGTGCGCGGCGATTCAAGCTATTAGAGATCAATGTGGGAGCTGGCTTGCCTGCGATAGCATCACCTCGGTATTCCTGATAGACCGAGGCGTCTGCATCGCAGGCAAGCCAGCTCCCACATTTGATATTTGCTGCTGTTAGAGGACCGGGGCCGCCGCCGCCAGTTTCGGCTGGCGATACAGGTCCAGCAGCACCTGGTCCAGTACCGAGGACGCGCCCCACGGTTTCGGATCGTTGAGAATCGCCACCACAGCCCAGGTATTGCCATTGTTGTCGCGGCTGAACCCGGCAATCGCCCGCACGGTGTTCAGGGTGCCGGTCTTGACGTGGGCTTCGCCGCGCATGGCCGTGGTCTTCAGGCGTTTACGCATGGTGCCGTCGGTGCCGGCAATCGGCAGCGAACTGATGTACTCCGCCGCGTACGGGCTTCTCCACGCCGCTTGCAGCATGGTCGCCATTTCGCGGGCGCTGACCCGTTCAGCACGGGACAGGCCGGAGCCGTTCTCCATCACCAGGTGCGGCGCGGTGATGCCTTTTTTCGCCAGCCACTGGCGCACCACGCGCTGGGCGGCCTTGGCGTCGTCGCCGTCGGCATCGGTGCGGTACTGCGCACCCAGGCTCAGGAACAACTGCTGGGCCATGGTGTTGTTACTGTATTTGTTGATGTCGCGGATGATCTCCGCCAGGTCCGGCGAGAACGCACGAGCCAGCACTTTGGCGTTCTTCGGTACCGGCGCCTGGATGTCGCGGCCCTGGATGCTGCCGCCCAGTTCCTTCCAGATCGCCCGAACGGCGCCGGCGGTGTAGGTGGCGTGGTCCAGCAACGACAGATACGTCTGCGAGCTGCAGCCGTCCGCCAACTGGCCGCTGACGGTCACGGTGACGCTGCCGTCGGCGGCGTCACC
>Ga0209173_100115_pt1 | contig 86811 bp, 76 predicted proteins | sample SynthPrep_16_END_FD_187206 | JGI IMG/M metagenome (GOLD analysis project Ga0209173, IMG submission 187206) | Synthetic microbial communities from Ohio, USA - SynthPrep_16_END_DS12_MetaG (SPAdes) (version 2) | ecosystem: Engineered > Bioreactor > Aerobic > Activated sludge | place: USA: Ohio...
CAACCCAACCCAACCCAAACAGCACGTACATCCAATTTTCCCCACCCCAACCCCCGCAAACTCCCTCATCGCTGAAACATCAAGGCAGAGGACCACGCCATGGACCCAGCAACAAAACCAACCCCCGACGAAGTCGTCACCCTGGTGGTCAAACACCTGATCAAACCAGGCCGAGAAGCCGACTACGAAGCCTGGCTACGCCGCATCGTACGCATCGCCGGCGCACGCCCAGGCCATCTCGGTGTCGACGTGGTGCGCGGCAAGCAAGGCAGCCTGGCCCTGTTCACCTGCGTATTGCGCTACCGCTCCACCGACGACCTGGAAACCTGGCTCGAATCCCCAGAGCGCAAAACCCTGATCGCCGAAGCCACCCCCATGCTCGCCGACGGCGACAACACCGAAATCGGCGCGGTCAACGAATTCTGGTTCAACCCCGAAACCCCAAACGCCGCCAAGCCACCGCGCTGGAAGCAGGCGGTCGTCACCCTTTGCGTGATCCTGCCGCTGACCCTGCTGGTGCCGATCATCTGGGGCCCGGTGCTGCGCCTGCATCCGTTCCTCTCCAACTACGTGGTCGCCACTTTCCTGGTCACCCTGACCATCGTCCTGCTGGTGGTCTACCTGCTGATGCCGGCGGCCACCCGCCTGTTCGCTCCCTGGCTCGAAGCCTCCGTAAAGGAAACCCTATGAACGCCGACCTGATTCTGTTCAATGGCCAGTTCCACACTGTGGACCGTGAAAACCCCCGCGCCACGGCCGTCGCCATCCACCAGGGACGCTTCGTCGCCGTGGGTACCGACGGTGAAGCCATGGCCCTGCGCGGCAATGGCACCCAGGTCATCGACCTCAAGGGCCGCACCGTGATCCCCGGCCTCAACGACTCGCACTTGCACCTGATCCGTGGCGGTCTGAACTACAACCTGGAACTGCGCTGGGAAGGCGTGCCGTCACTGGCCGATGCCTTGCGCATGCTCAAGGACCAGGCCGACCGCACACCGACGCCGCAATGGGTCCGCGTGGTCGGCGGCTGGAACGAATTCCAGTTCGCCGAAAAGCGCATGCCGACCCTGGAAGAACTCAACCAGGCCGCACCGGATACGCCTGTATTTGTGTTGCACCTGTACGACCGCGCCTTACTCAACCGCGCCGCCCTGCGTGTGGCCGGCTACACCAAGGACACGCCGAACCCGCCGGGCGGCGAGATCGTGCGTGACAGCAACGGCAACCCCACCGGTATGCTGGTAGCGCGACCCAACGCGATGATCTTGTATTCGACCCTGGCCAAGGGCTCGAAACTGCCGCTGGAATACCAGGTCAACTCGACCCGCCAGTTCATGCGTGAACTCAATCGCCTAGGCCTCACCAGCGCCATTGATGCCGGCGGTGGTTTCCAGAACTACCCAGATGACTACGCGGTGATCGAGCAGTTGGCCAAGGACGAACAGTTGACGGTGCGCATCGCCTACAACCTGTTCACCCAGAAGCCCAAGGAAGAACTCAGCGATTTCAAGAACTGGACTGGCAGCGTCACCCTGCACCAGGGCGATGACTACCTGCGCCACAACGGCGCCGGCGAGATGCTGGTGTTTTCGGCGGCCGACTTCGAAGACTTCCTTGAGCCGCGCCCGGACCTGCCGTTGACCATGGAGCAGGAGTTGGAACCGGTGGTGCGTCACTTGGTGGAGCAACGCTGGCCGTTCCGTTTACACGCGACCTATGACGAATCCATCTCGCGCATGCTCGACGTGTTCGAAAAGGTCAATCGCGACATTCCGTTCAACGGCCTGCCGTGGTTTTTCGACCACGCTGAAACCATCACGCCGAAAAACATCGAACGAGTGCGGGCGCTCGGTGGTGGTATCGCGATCCAGGACCGCATGGCGTTCCAGGGCGAGTACTTCGTTGAGCGTTACGGCGCCAAGGCGGCCGAAGCCACGCCACCGATCAAGCGCATGCTCGCCGAAGGCGTGCCGGTCGGCGCGGGCACTGACGCTACGCGGGTGTCGAGCTACAACCCTTGGACCTCGCTGTACTGGATGGTCAGCGGTCGCACCGTTGGCGGCCTGGAGCTGCACGCCGAAGGCCTGCCGCGCCTGACGGCGCTGGAACTGTTCACCCATGGCAGCGCCTGGTTCTCGTCCGAGCAAGGCAAGAAGGGCCAGATCAAGGTTGGCCAACTGGCGGACGTCGCGGCGCTGTCGGCGGACTTCTTCAGTGTCGACGAAGAAGCCATCAAGTGGATCGAATCGGTACTCACCGTGGTCGGCGGCAAGGTGGTCTACGGCGCCGGTGACTTCGAAGATTTCGCACCGCCCCGCGTGCCGGTGCTGCCGGACTGGTCGCCGGTGGTCAAGGTGCCGGGTCACTGGCGCCCGAGTTCGCCGTTGCAGGCTCAGGTTCACCAGTGCAGCGGCCCGTGCGGCGTGCATTCCCACAGCCATGAAAAGGCGCGGCTTTCCAGCGTGCCGGTCAGCGACTTCCAGGGATTCTGGGGTGCGTTTGGCTGCTCGTGTTTTGCTTTCTGATTTCCCATCCCCCGTAAGGAGTTGAACCATGGCTAGCCCTCGTTTGAACAAAGATGATGCTGTTGTACTGTTGGTCGACCACCAGACTGGCCTGATCTCCCTGGTACAGGATTTCTCGCCCAACGAATTCAAGAACAACGTCCTGGCCTTGGCCGATGTGGCGAAGTTCTTCAACCTGCCGACCATCCTCACCACCAGCTTCGAAAGCGGTCCCAACGGCCCACTGGTGCCCGAACTTAAGGAGCTGTTCCCGGACGCGCCGTACATTGCCCGCCCTGGCCAGATCAACGCCTGGGACAACGAAGATTTCGTGAAGGCCGTCAAGGCGACTGGCCGCAAGCAGATCATCATTGCCGGTGTGGTGACGGATGTGTGCGTCGCGTTCCCGACCTTGTGCGCCCTGGAGGAAGGCTTTGAGGTGTTCGTGGTCACTGATGCGTCGGGCACCTTCAACGAAACTGTGCAACAGGCGGCCTGGGCGCGCATGACCGCCGCCGGTGCGCAACTGGTGAACTGGTTCGCGGTTGCCTGCGAATTGCAGCGCGACTGGCGCAACGACATGGAAGGCCTGGCCAACCTGCTGTCGCCGCGCATTCCCAACTACCGCAACCTGATGAACAGCTACTCGGCGTTTACCACCAAGTAAGCTGTCCCCAAGCACCCCCCAATACCCCTGTGGGAGCCGGGCTTGTGTGGTGAGCGGGCTTGCCCCGCGCTGGAGTGCGAAGCGCTCCCAGATTGGCGACGCAAGTTTACGCGTAGCTGACTTTGGGGCCGCTACGCAGCCCGGCGCGGGGCAAGCCCGCTCACCACAGCAAGTCCGCTCCCACCTTTTGGTTTGTGGTGTGGCAATAGACAGGCTATAAACCAGCCAAATGTCCACCGAGAAGCGACAATGAACCCCTTCGAAGACATGCGTCTGTTCTGCCAGGTCATGGAATCCGGCAGTTTCACCGCAGCCGCCGAGCAACTGGGCCTGTCCAAGCAGTTCGTCAGCCGCCGCCTGATCCAGCTGGAAGACCGCCTCGGCGTGCGCCTGCTCAACCGTTCCACGCGCCGTCTGGATGTCACGCCACTCGGCCAGAGTTACTACGAATCCGCCTTGCGCCTGCTCGGTGAAGTCGAGCAAGTGGAGCAGGGTATCGCCGGGCAGAACAGCGAACCACGCGGCACCATCCGCCTCAGCGCGCCGTTGTCGTTTGCCATGGCGCACCTGGGCTGCCTGTTGCCGCTGTTCCTGCAGCGCTATCCCCAAGTGTCGGTGGAGGTTGACTTGAGCGACCGCCCCGTGGACCTGATCGGCGAAGGCTACGACCTGGTGCTGCGCATCGGCACCCTGGAGGATTCCACCTTGATTGCGCGCCGTATCGCCAGCATCCCCCGGGTGTACTGCGCCAGCCCCGACTACCTGGCCCTGCGCGGCACACCGCAAAAACCCGAAGACCTTGCTGACCACGACTGCCTGCCCTACGGCCATGGCCGCCAAGTGCAATGGCGTTTCAAAGGCAAGCTACAGGCGCTGAACGTGAGCGGGCGTATGCGCGTTAACAACGGCGATTTGCTGCGCGACACCGCCATCGCCGGCTTGGGTGTGACCTACCTGCCGACCTTTATCGTCGGCGATGCGTTGAAGGACGGCCGCCTGGTTACTCTCTTGGACGAGTTCGCGCCCGAGGCGTTGACCCTGTCGGCGGTGTACCCGCAACACCGGCAAAGCTCGCGGCCGGTCCAGGCGCTGGTGGAGTTTCTGCGCGAGCGCCTGGCTAGCGGCTGTTGAACAGTTGGCGGATCAGGTTGGGCGTGCTGCCGGTCCAGCGCTTGAATGAACGGCGAAAGTTCGCTGCGTCGTTGAAGTTCAAGTACGCCGCCACTTCGTCATTGCTGTAGCCCTTGACCTGATACAGGTGCAGCGCCACTTGCTTGCGCACACGGTCGACCTGTTGCTGAAAGCCGGTATTGTGTTTGTGCAGCTTGCGCTTGAGGGTCGCCGGGCTCATGGCGAAGGCCTGCGCGGCTTGTTCCAGGCTTGGCGGCTGGCGCACCTGCTCGCGCAGGTAGTCGTAGAGACAATCCAGAAAACTGCCGGTGAAACCCAGCTGTTCGATCTGCTCGCGGGCTTGTTGGCGCGCTACCTGGCCGGCGGTGGCCGAGGCGCCCGGCCAGGCGCGGGTGAGGTGCTCGCGCGGGATGCTCAGCATGTCCAGCGGCCGCTCGAAACGCGTGTCTTCCCCCAGGTGCACCCAATATTGCTCGACATAGCGCGGCTCGGCATGGCTGAAGCTGGCCGTCCACGGCAGGCGTTCGCCGCTGAGCCATTGGCTCATGGCAACCAGTGAGGTCATGCTGGCTTCAAGCAAGAAGCGCCAGTGTTCGCCGGCGCCGCAACTGTCGAGCCAATACAGATAGGCGTGGTGCTCATCCAGCTCCAGTTGCAGGGTGACCAGCGGGCTGAGCAACACCTGTTGCTGGATCAGGATATCCAGGGCCTGGTGCAGGTTCTGTGCATGGCCCAGCGCATGACTGGCGGCGCCGTAATAACCGGGCAACAGGCGTTGGCCAAACAGAAAACTGCTGTCGTCTGCGTCGAGCAGTTTGCGGCTGTTGCCGATCAAACCCAGGAACTGCTGCGGGCTCAGCCGCGCCGTGCCGGCCAGGATGTCTTCGTGGAACAAGCCGGTGCCGCGCAGCAGGCGGTGGCTGTCGATGTCCCGGGACAGGGCCAGGTCGATCAACGTGGCCGGTTGATAGTGCCCGGGGATGAAGCGGCTGTCGGCCTCGTACCAGCTGGTTTTAACGGCCATTTCAGGCACTTTTCGCCAGGGGTTGCTTGGCCCTGGCCAGGGCCAGGTTGAGGCGCTTGAGCAAGTCATGGGGCGGCTCGTTCAGGGCCATGACCACGGCGGTGGTCGCCGCCAGTTGCAGGCGCTCACCGTGCAGCCGGGTCTTGTGGGCCAGGCCGCGCACGGCCTGCTGCAACTCCAGCGCCAGCTCCTTGGCCTGGCGCTCGCCGGTATTGGGCAGCAGCACCACAAACCGGTCACCGGCCAGGCGGCACAGCAGGTCCTGACGGCGCAGGTTGAGCAATAACAAATGGCTGAGCGCCTGCAACACCGCATCGCCTTCGGCATGCCCGTAGGCCTGGTTGATGGCGGCGAAGTTGTCCAGGTCCAGGGCCAGCAGCGACAGCGGTTGTTGCTGCGCGTGGCTGTCTTGCAGGCTGTCGGCCAATTGGCGCTTGAGGTAGTCGGCACCGGCCAGCGGCGTGAGTTTGTCGAACAGCCGATGCTCGCGGAACAGCCGCTCGCGCTTTTCCATCTGCGCGCTGATCGCCAGTTGCTCGCGGTGCCAGTGGTAGATGCCGATGGTCAGCAGGATCATGCCCACCGGCATCGGCCCGGACTCCAGCCAGTGATCCCAGGTAATGCTGTCGGGCAGGCGGATGAACTCATCGAGGCTGTCGATCCACCAGGAGAAGAAAATGCACGACAGGCCTAACGCCAGGTAGTTGGTGACGCGCCCGGCGGGGCGACTTTTCAGCACCAGGCCCAGCCAGACCAGCGCCAACAGCGCGGAGCCGCCTTCGCCGAAGATGTCCAGCCACACCCATTCGCTGACGCTCTTCAACTCGCCACAGGCCAGGTGCAGGATCAGCCCGAGGTTGGCGGCGATCAGCAACAGGGAGAGTTTCCAGCGGTGGGGTTTGAGCACGGAAAACATGGCCGCGAGTCCTTGGGCAAAAAAGCGATGGGCGCCAGCACAGCAGATGGATGTGACGGTTGCGTGACGGTGGGGAGGGGTCGAATCAGCTCATGCCATACACACAATCTCCTGCCAAACACAAAACAAATGTGGGAGCGGGCTTGCTCGCGAATACGGTGGATCAGCCACACATGTGCTAGCTGCAATACCGCATTCGCGAGCAAGCCCGCTCCCACATTTCGATCGAGGTCATTTCAGCTCATTTGCTTGCCGGAACAAGCTAAAAACCGCGGTTTACGTGGCTTTGCGCCAACCCCTGTCACAGAACCGTCATCCCCCACCCCTAGCGTGCCCTCCCAGTTGCCGGGCCTCTTGCCTGGCGCCAACGGATTCTTGGGGAGGATTGCATGTACAAGCGCACCGGGCTCGTCGGCTTCACGCTTACTGCCTTGGCCCTGGCAATGGCCAGTGAGCGGCTTTCGGCGGCCGAAGTGGCCAACACCGAGCACGTCGAGGTGGTCGGCCAGGCGGCAGCCATTGATCAGGCGCTCAAGGAGCAACGCAGCGCCGACAGCATCAAGAGCGTGGTGCATGCCGACGGCGTGGCCCAGTTGCCGGATGAAAACGTCGCTGAGGCGGCGCAGCGCCTGCCAGGCATCAGTGTGGAGCGCGACCAGGGCGAAGGGCGCTTTGTCAGCGTGCGTGGCCTTGGCCCGGACCTTAACAGCGTGACCATCAACGGCACCCTGGTGCCGGCCCCGGAAAGCGCACGCCGCGCCGTGGCCCTCGATGTACTGCCTTCGGAGCTGGTGCAGTCGCTGTCGGTGATCAAGACCCTCACGCCGGACATGGACGCCAACTCCCTCGGCGGCACCGTTGATGTGCAGAGCCTGTCGGCCTTCGACCACAAGGGGCTGTTCTACACCGGCAGCACCGAGGCCAGCTACGACAAAAACACCCACCAGACCAGCCCGAAATTCTCCGGTGCCGCCAGTAACCGTTTCAGCCTCGGCGACGGCATCGACAACTTCGGCGTGGCCGCTGCACTCAGCTGGCAGAAGCGCGACTTCGGCTCGGACAACGTCGAAACAGGCGGCGCCTGGGACTTCACCAACGGCGCCAAACTCAATGAATTCGAGCAGCGCGACTACGACATCAGCCGAGAACGTGCCGGTGGCGGCCTCAACTTCGACTACAAGCCCGATGACCTCAGCAGCTACTACCTGCGCACCCTCTACAGCCGCTACAAAGACACTGAGACCCGCAACTCCACCAGCCTCGAATTTGCCGACCCCCAAGCGCCCGGCGAGCTGGGCGATGCCGAGGCCAAACGCAAGCTGAAGAACCGCGAAGAAACCCAGGAAATCCAGTCCTACGTATTCGGCGGCGAGCGCATGCTCGGCCTGTGGACCCTGAGCGGCCAGGCCGGCTACAGCCAATCCAGCGAAGACAGCCCGGCGCACATCGCCGGTGCCACATTTGACGGCGGCGATTTTGCCAACAGCGGCTTCTACGACAAGGACAAGCCACGCCCGATCATTGGCAGCGGCTTCTACGACGCGCGCAACTTCACCCTCGACAAGGTCGACTGGGAAAAACAGAACACCAAGGACACCGAGAAAAACCTGCGCCTGGACCTGGCCCGTGACTATGACCTGAGCGGTTATGCGTCCCTGGTGAAGTTCGGCGGCAAAGTCAGCCGTCGCAACAAGGACAACGATCTGGAGGCCTGGGTCTACAAAGACTTCGACACCCTCGGCTTTACCGACGACCAGCTCAACCTCAGCCAATTCCAGAAAGGCAACGTCGACTACCGCCTGGGCAACTACGGGCCGGGCATCAGCCCCAGCAGCATCAAGCAGTTGATCGGAGGCCTCAACGCCGCGGACTTCTATGACGAGACCGAATCCCGGGTCAACGACTTCACCATCCGTGAAGACATCAACGCCGGTTACCTGATGAACACCATCGACATCGACGACTGGCGCTTTATCGCCGGCCTGCGCTACGAGGGCACCGAATTCGAAGCCAAGGGTACCGGCGCCACGGACGGGGTGTTCACACCCACCGAAACCAAGCGCCGCTACCATCATTGGCTGCCCGGCCTACATGCGCGCTACCAGATCGACAAGAACACCCAGGTGCGCGCGGCCTGGACCAAATCCGTGGTGCGTCCGACCTTTGGCCAATTGGCGCCGGGGTTCGTGATCGACGATGACGAAGCCACCTTCGGCAACCCGGACCTCAAACCCTTGGAGTCGAGCAACCTGGACCTGGGCATCGAGCATTTCATGGGCCGTGCCGGTACGGTCTCCGCATTTGTGTTCTACAAGGACATCAAGAACTTCGTCTACAACACTGACCTGGCGGGCACTGGGGCCTGGACCAACTTTTCCGAGGCGCATACCTACGCCAACGGCGACAGCGCCAAGCTATACGGCCTGGAACTGGCCTACTCACAGAAATTCGATTGGCTGCCGGCACCGTGGAATGGCCTGCTGGTCGGTGCCAACACCACATTCAGCCGTTCCAGTGCTGACATCGAAGGCTTCGACAGCGCCAGCGGCGCGAATCGCAAGCGCAACATCAGCCTGCCCAATCAGTCGGACACCGTCGGCAACCTGATGCTCGGTTGGGAAAACGACAAGCTCAGCCTGCGCCTGTCGGCCAACTACAAGTCGGCCTACCTCTTTGAGCTGGCCTCGATCAACGACAAGGCCCACGACCTGCACGTCGACGCCCAGACCTTCGTCGATTTCAGCGCGCGCTATTCGCTGACCAAGAACCTGCAAGTCAGCTTCGAGGCCCAGAACCTCACCGATGAGTCGTACTTCGTCTACACCGGCCACCGCAGCTACAACGGCCAGTACGAGGAATACGGCCCGACCTACAAGCTGGGCCTGACCTTCACCCATTTCTAACCCCCCACGTTTCCACTGTAGGAGCGAGCTTGCTCGCGAAAAACGCCAGGGCACCGCGTGCATCCAGATAGCCCGCGTCATCGTTGCCGTTCTTCGCGAGCAAGCTCGCTCCTACAAGACAAGGATTTTGATTGTTCATGAGAATTTCCAAGCTCTACCTGATGATCGCGTTGGCCGCTTGCTCGCCGGTCATGGCCGCCGACCTGGCGCTGACCCCTTGGGCACCGAGCCTGAAGGCCGAAGCCGTGACCTTCCTGCCCAATGCCACCCAGCGCCTGGCCGCCAGCACCCGTGACGGCCTGCAATTGCTCGATAACCAAGGTGCCGAGTTGGCCAGCTTCAAAGGCAACTTCAGCAGCCTCGACACCCGCGCCGCTGGCACCCAGGTGCTGGTTGCCAGCCTCGACAACGACCGCCAGCAGGCGCTGTTGGTGAGCCTTGATGCCGCGACCAAAACCTTTGGCAAACCGCTGTACCTGCCCGCCCGCGATTACCCGGTCAATGGCCTGTGCCTGTTCCGCGACGCAGCCGCCAACCTGTTTGTGTTCCTGGTGGGGGAAGAGGGCAAAGGCGAACAATGGCTGGTGGGCAATGGTACGACGCTGTTAAGCAACCCTCAGCGCGTGCGCGGTTTGCCGCTGCCGCCGTCGGCGCAGTTCTGCCAGGTGGATGACGCGACCCAGCAGTTGCTGGTCAATGAAGAAAACGTCGGCTGGTGGGCTTACCCGGCACACCCTGAGGCGGATGTGAAACGCATCCCGGTGGCGCTTTTCGACAACCCCAAGCGCGAGGCTGGCGCCATGGCGCTGGTGCCGGGCGGGGTGGTCGCACTTGATCCGAAGACCGCCCAATTGCATCTGTTCCAACAGAACGGTGTGCGTTGGGTCGAACACGCCAGCCTGACGCTGCCGGGGCTCAAGGAACCGGAGCAACTGAGCATCAACGGCCAGCAACTGCTGGTACGTGACGATGACACCGGCAAGTTCTATCAGGGCGCACTCGAGTGGAAGGCCAAGCCTGTGCCGGTCGAGCCCGTGCTGCCGGAAGTCGCTGCGCTGCACCAGACCGACCCGGTCGGTCGCCAGGGGGATGCGGCGGATGACCCGGCAATCTGGATTCACCCCGAACAACCCGCCAAAAGCCGCGTGCTCGGCACTAACAAAAAGCAAGGCCTGCTGGCCTATGACCTCGACGGCAAGCTGCTGCAGGAGCTGGCGGTCGGTCGCTTGAATAACGTTGACGTGCGCGCCAACTTCAAGCTCGGCGCGCAAACAGTCGACCTCGCCGTGGCGAGCAATCGCGATCACAACAGCCTTAGCCTGTTCAGCATCGACCGCCAGAGCGGCGAGTTGCGTGAAGCGGGTGAAGTACCGACGCCGCTCAAGGAGATCTACGGCATTTGCCTGTTCCAGCCCGCCAGCGGCGAGATCTACGCGATCGCCAATGGCAAGGACGGCACCTTCCTGCAATACCGCCTGAGTGCGCCGGACGGCCGGGTGCAGGGCGAACTGGTGCGCCAGTTCAAAGTCGACAGCCAACCCGAGGGCTGCGTGGCCGATGACCAGCGTCAGCGCTTGTTCATCGGTGAAGAAGATGTCGGCGTCTGGGCAGTGGATGCCCGTGCCGACCAACCGGCCACGCTCACCAGCGTGATCAAGGTCGGCCCGCAGTTGCATGCGGATGTCGAGGGTTTGGCGTTGTACCAGAGCAAGGAACGCGACTACCTGGTGATCTCCAGCCAGGGCAATGACAGCTACCTGGTGTTGGATGCCGAGCCGCCGTTCACCACCCACGGCGCCTTTCGTGTCGGCCTGAACGCGGCAGCGGGGATCGATGGCGCTTCGGAAACCGACGGTCTGGAAGTGACGGCCATGAACCTCGGCGGGCCCTGGAGCAAGGGCATGTTGGTGGTGCAGGACGGCCGCAAGCGCATGCCCGAGCAGACCCAGAACTTCAAGTTCGTGCCGTGGGCCGAGGTGACCCGCGCATTGAAATTGCCGTAGGCGTCATCACCCGGTCATCACTTTTTAATCGAATAGGAGCTTAACCATGCACGCGACGATGGAACATATGACGATCTGGGGTTTGATCAGTGACGCCAGCCTGTTGGTCAAGGCCGTGATGGTCACGCTGCTGCTGGCGTCCTTGCTCAGTTGGTACCTGATCATCCAGCGCGCCAGCGTGTTGCGCCGCCTGGAGCGCCAGTTGAAGGGCTTTGTGCTGCGCTTTCGTAGCGCTGCGGACTTGCAGCCGCTGTACCGCGACACCCTGCAGGCGGGCGAGGGCGGCATTGCGCCGATCTTTATCGCGGGAGTGCAGGAATACCAGCACCTGCAGGGCCACGATCCGGCCGTGCTGGAAGGGGTCGAGCGCGCCTTGCAGGTGGCGATCACCGAGCAGGAAATCGAGCTGGAAAAGGGCCTGCAGTTCCTGGCGACCGTGGGTTCGGTCAGCCCCTACATCGGCTTGTTCGGCACCGTGTGGGGCATCATGAATTCCTTTATCGGTTTGTCCCAGGTGCAGCAGGCGACGTTGTCGACGGTAGCACCGGGCATTGCCGAGGCACTGATCGCCACTGCCATCGGCTTGTTCGCGGCGATCCCGGCGGTGATCGCCTATAACCGCTTCGCGGCACGTGGCCAGACACTATTGACTCGTTACTACGCCTTCGGCAACGAACTGCAAGTGCGCCTGCACCGCGCCTTGCGCGGTACGCCGATCAACCTGGCCGTGGCCGCCTGAACAAGGAGCAAACCGATGTTGACCAGGCCGCAACGCAAGCACGGGCCCAAGGCCGAGATGAACGTGGTGCCCTACATCGACGTGATGCTGGTGCTGCTGGTGATCTTCATGGTCACCGCGCCGATGCTGACCCAAGGCGTAAAAATCGAGCTGCCCAAAGTCGCGGCCGAGGCACTGGCGACCGACACGCGCCAGCAGATCCTCACACTGTCGGTGAAGGCTGACGGCGGCTACTACTGGAACCTGGGGGGCGAACTCGATACCACGCACCAGACCGACAGCGCCGTGACCCTGGATGAAATGGGCGTCAAGGTCATGCAGGTGGTGGCGGCGCGCAGCGATACCCAGGTGTATATCCGCGCCGACGACAGCGCTGGCTACGGCCGGGTCGTGGCAGCCATGGCGGTGTTGCAGAAGGGCGGTGTCAGCAATCTGGGATTGGTGACCGAGGCCCCGCAATGACGGCAATGATCATGCACAGTCCGATGCTCGCAGTGGAGCCTGGGGAGCCTTCCGGGTTCTGGAGAAACAGCGTGGCGGCCAGCCTCGCGGTGGCGCTGCATGTAGGCGTGCTGGCGGTATTGATGCTGGGTGGGTCGACAGATAAGCCGCAGGTGGAAACGCCGAGGGTGATGCATACCCAGTTGGTGATGGTGCCGCCGACGCCCGCTCCCGTGCCTGAGCCGGTGGCCGTCGCAGCGCCTGCTCTGGAGCCTGTGGTCGCTCCCGTGCCGGCGAAACCGGTGATCGATCCACAGATCCAGGCACAAAAACTGGAAAAAGCCGCATTGGCGCGCAAGCGGGTCGAGGAAAAGAAGCTGGAGCAGCAACAGGAGCGCCTGGCCACTGAACAGCGCAACCGCGAGCTGGAGCAGCAGCGTCTGGCCCGGGAGCGCCTCGCCGCTGAACGTGCGCGCCCTGCAGCACCGGCCGCCGCGCCGGCCTTCGACAGCCGTCAGTACCAACCCTTGAGCAAAGAGGCGCCGGACTATCCGGAGCGTGCCCTGGACAAAAACATCGAAGGCGATTGTTCAGTGGAGTACACCGTCAACACCCAAGGGCGTGTAGAAAACCCCAAGGTGCTGGACGGCTGCCATCCACTGTTCATGCGGCCTTCACTGGCGGCGGCGAATACCTTCCGCTACCAGCCGAGGGTGGTGGATGGCAAGGCCGTCCCCGTACCGGCGGTGCGCAACACCTTCCACTACCGCATCAAATAACAACTGTAGGAGCCGGCTTGCCGGCGATTGGCCTTTGAGCCTGGTGGTGATCATGAGGACGCCATCACCGGCAAGCCGGCTCCTACACGGGGGTACTCGCCAGGTTATGGAGTTCAAGTCCGGCCACATACCGCTCCAAATTCGCCAAAAACGTATCGGCAATTTCATTGCGGCTATTCGTGGAAATCGCCGAGGTATGTGGCGACAACCTCACCCTCGGGTGGGTATACAGCGCATGCCCGTCCGGCAACGGCTCCGGCTCGGTCACATCCAGCGATGCCAGCCCGATCTGCCCGTTATCGAGCGATTCCAACAGCGCCTCCTGGTCGAGCAGCCCGCCCCGCGCGATGTTGATCAGGTGCAGCCCAGGCTTGGCGCTACCCAGTACATCGCGGTTGATGATATGCCGCGTGGACGGGGTCAGCGGTGCGGCCACCACCAGGTGATCGGCGCGGGCGAACAGGTCGTGGATGTCCTTGGCGGCGTCCACTCCCGCGCTGAAAGGCTCCTGGCTTTGGCGCAACGCTACGACCTTGATCCCCAGGGCCAGGGCTTTTTGCGCGAGACGTTCGCCTATCGCACCAAACCCCAGGATGCCCAATGTGGTGCCCTTCAGCGGGCGCAACGCGGTGAAATTCCACTGCGAATCCTTTACCCAGATGTCCGGCAAATGCTTGGCGGCGGCAAAGATCGCGGCCAAGGCAAACTCGGCCAGGTTGTCAGCGGCACTGCCACGGGAGGTGGTCACCGGCGGGCCGTTGAACAGCCATTGCGGGTAGAAATCGATGCCCGACGACACCAGATGCACCCATTGCACGCCGTAAGGCCAACCCGGTGGCGGCGTGTCCGGCGCGGTGTAGCCGCGCACGTTGATCGGGCGCAGCAGCAGGATATTCGCCTGGGGCGGCAGGTCGCTCGGTACGCCAACGGGCACGTCGATCACCTGGGCGTCGGGATGGATCTTTGCCAAGCGCTCGCGAATCACTTCATTGAAATCTTCGTCCAGCTGGCTGGCGACAATCACCTGACTCATGTGCGTTCCTTCTGGCGTTGGGCGAAGACGGCTTTGCCGACGCCTTGCAATACGGCGTCGTTCTGCGGGGTATGCACGCGGCTGCACAGCACGTCGCGGTAATGCCGTTGCAACGGGCTATGGCGCGACAGGCCGGGGTTGCCCGAGGCTTCGATGGCCAGCTCCACGGCGCGGATCGCGTTGTGGGTCACCAGGTACTTCAACTGCGCCGCATGGGCGGCCGGGGTGTGGCCTTCGGCGGCAGCATCAAGCAGGCTGCGGTTGGCGAACAGTAGGGTGTCGATATGGCCGACGGTTTCCTGGAAACGTGGCAAGGTCGACAGCGCAGCGCCGAGGTTGGACGGCGCGCGTTCTTCCAGCCAGTTCACCAGCCAGTCCCGCGCAGCCTGGGCCACGGCGTCGTATACCGAGGACAACAACACCGACATCCACAGGAAACCTTCGCCGTCCAGCTCCGGCGACGGCGCGCTCCACGGGCTGACGCTGACGGCGTGGTCCAGCGGCACCAGCACGTTGTCGAGCACCACTTCATGGCTGCAGGTAGCACGCATGCCCAGGTGGTGCCAGGTGTCGATGATGGTCACGCCGGGACTGTCCTTGGGCACCAGCCAGGCGCCTACCAGTGGGTCGGCATCGTCACTGCGGCCCCATACGCTGAACCAGCTCAGGCCGTGGCTGCCGGTGGAGTAGATCTTGCGGCCGCTGATGCGCCAGCCCTCCGCGGTGCGTACGGCGGTGGTCGCCGGCAGGCCGCCACGGGCCGGGGTGCCAAGGTCGGGTTCGACGCGCAGGGCGTTGATCAAGGCGCCGTTGCGCACGGCGTCTTCCGCCACTTGTGCGCGCAGGTGTGGCGGCCAGGTTTTGCTGTCTTGCAGGCGCGTGTGTTGCAGGTACTGCATCACCAGGATCAGCGCGGTGGACGGCTCGCCCTTGGCGATCGCACTGATCGCCTTGCGAGCCTGGGGCAGGCTCGCGCCGCCGCCGCCCAGGGCCTTGGGCACGGTGAGGGCGACCAAGCCATGTTGGTGCAGCAACTGGAAGTTGGCATGGGGGAAGGCGCCGCTCTCGTCATAGACGTGTGCGGTGCTGGCCAGCTCGGCAGTGAGGCGTTCGAGCAGGGCGTCGAAATGGGCGACTTCCACGGAGCGTAGGGAAGGGTGCGAGGATTGGCTCATGCCAGCGCCTGCTGCTGCTCTTCAACCTCGACGGCGACGCTGTAGCGGTTGGCCGGCACGTCCAGGCCCAGGTTGTCGCGTAGCGTTTGGCCGCTGTATTCGGTGCGGAACAGGCCGCGTTGCTGCAGCACCGGCAACACCAGTTCGGTGAAATACTGCAAGCCATCCGGCAGTACCGAATTGATGATGAAACCATCGCTGGCGCCGGTTTCGAACCAGGTCTGGATCGCGTCAGCGACTTGCTCCGGGGTGCCGACAAAATCACGTTTTGGCCGCGAAAAGCGCAGCGCCACCTCACGCAATGTCAGGCCTTCGTCCTTGGCCAATTGCTTGATGCGGTCGGAACCGCCTTTCTGGCTGTTGGAACCCAAGTCACCGAGTTCGGGGAAGGGGGCGTCCAGCGGGTATTGACTAAAATCGTGGTCGTTGAATGGGCGGCCGAGGGCGACGATTGCATCTTCCACGGTGACCAGGTCCACGGCCTGCTGATAGCGGCTTTCCACTTCGGCCTCATCGCGGCCAACAATCGGGCGGATACCCGGCAAAATCGACAGGCTGTCGGCGTCGCGGCCAAACCCTTTGGCGCGGCGCTTCAGGTCTTGGGAATAGGCCAGGCCTTCCTCGATGCTGTCCACATGCACAAAGATCGCGTCGGAGTTTTCTGCGGCGAAGTTGCGCCCATCTTCGGAGGTGCCCGCCTGGAAAATCACTGGCTGGCCCTGACGCGAACGCGCGATGTTCAGTGGGCCTTTCACCGAGAAGAACTCGCCCTTGTGGTTCAGCGCATGCAGCTTGCTCGGGGTGAAAAATTCGCCGGATTGCTTGTTGTAGGCAAAGGCGTCGTCTTCCCAGGAGTCCCACAGGCCCTTGACCGCGTTCACGTGTTCCTTGGCGATGCGGTAGCGCACGGCATGGGGCGGATGCTCGGCCTTGCCGAAGTTGTCGGCGGTGCCGCTCAACCAGGAGGTGACCACGTTCCAGCCGGCGCGGCCGCCGCTGATATGGTCCAGGGACGAGAACTGGCGCGCCACCTGGTAGGGCTCGGTGTAGCTGACGGTCACGGTCGCCACCAGGCCGATGTTCGTGGTGATTGCCGCGAGTGCCGAGAGGATGGTCAGCGGCTCGAAACGGTTGAGGTAATGCGGGCTGGATTTGGCGTGGATATGCAGGCTGTCGGCGATGAACACGAAGTCGAACTTGGCGGCTTCGGCCAGTTCAGTCTGCTGTTTGTAGAAGCCAAAGCTGGTGCTGGCGTTGGGTTGGGCGTTCGGGTGGCGCCATTCGCCCCAGCCGTGACCGACGCCGTGGACCATTGCACCCAATTTTAAATGGCGCGGTTTGAATTGACGTGGCTTGCTCATGTTCTGCTCCTATTAGCGCGAGGCTTGGGAAAGGGGGGCACGCTTGGCGTTGAAGCTCTTGTCGAAGCCCTGTGACACGTCGATATGCGTGAGCAGCAGGCCTTCTTTTTGATAGGTGTCGGCGGTCGCTTGCAGGCCGCTGATGACCGCGTCGTCGATGGCGACCGGCGTCAGGTGGGTGTCCTTGGCGACTTCCACATGCACTGCCAGCGGCAGGCCAGTGATCTTGGCCTGGGCGGCCGCGTATTCATTGGGGTGCACGTTGGCCCAGGCATAGGCGCGGTCGAGACGGGCGACAAAGTCATCCAGTTGCGGGCGCTTGTCGGCGATGGCCTGGCTGGTGGCGGCGAGGTACAGGTGATTGCTTAGCAGCTTGTTGCCGCTGATCAGCACGCGGGCCTGGCTTTGCGAGGTGACCACGGTGGTGTACGGGTCCCAAGTGGCCCAGGCGTCGGCGGTGCCGTTGTCCAGCACCAGGCGCGACTCGCTCGGCAGCAGGAAAATGAATTGCACGTCCTGGGAGGTCAGCCCGGCGGTGGCCAGGGCCTTGATCGCCAGGTAATGGCCGATGGAGCCACGCCCGGTGACAATCTTCTTACCCTTGAGGTCGGCGACAGTCTTGATCGGTGAATCCTTGGGCACCACCAGGGCGGTGGTGTTACGCCCTTCGGAGTGAATGATGCTGACCACCTTGAGCGACGCGCCGGCCCCCAGGGCGAACACGTAGGGCGCGTCACCGAGGGCGCCGATGTCCACGGCTCCGGCGTTCAAGGCTTCACCCAGGGGCGAGGCCGAAGGGAACTCCGACCAGCGGATTTCGTAGGGCACGTTTTTCGATTCGCCGGAGGCTTCCAGCAGCGCCTTGATGGTGGATTTCTGATTGGCGACCCGCAAGGGTTGCAGGTCGTCGGCGTAGGTGATGCCCGATAGTAGAGCGATCAGCAGGAGGGGCAGGGTCAGACGCATAAGTGAGGCTCCAGACTAAGGGTTTTAGGTTGCAGTCGCCTCCGCCTGGAGAAGGGGTCGGCTGTTGGGAAGGCCCGGCAAGGGCATACCGTCAGATCACATAGAAACCATGGGTGCCGTCACGCGCCAGTTGGTCGACCAGGCCGAATTCCCAGTCCAGATAGGCCTGCATGGCTTCCTTGGGGTTGTCGGTGCCTTCGTACGGGCGGCGGTAGCGGTCGATGCGCGGTGAGGCCAAGTGAGTTTCACCTTCTTCCAGCGGCAGTTGCGCGTTGATCCAGCCGGCGGTGCCGTCCTGTAACAGGAACACCTGCTTGCCGGTGATGGCTTCGACTTCCGCCACCGCCAGGCGCGCCAGTTGGCTGCTGCCGCAGGTCAGCACGTAGCGTTGCGCGGCAGGCACTTTTGCCAGGGCCTGGGGCAGCTGTGCCCGCAGCGCCCACCAGGCACCGGGGATGTGACGTTTCACGTAGTTGGCGCTGGCGGTGAAGTCCAGCACCACGGTGTCGCCATGGCCGAGCCAGTCGGCGAGGGTGTGCGGACTGATCAGCTCGGCTTGGGCGGGCGTCGGCACCGGCGCGATCCAGGTGCCTTTCTCGCTGAAGTGCGTGGGTTGCAGGTTATCCAGTACGTAAACTTCCCAACCCAGCTGGGCCAGCCAGGAGGCGGACATGTTGGCGCGCACGCCATCGTCATCCGCGAGTACCAGCCGCGCGCCACGCACACTGGCGACGTGATCGGTTTCCTGCACCAACTGACCGCCTGGCGTGGAGCGCGCGCCCGGCAGATGCCCCGCTTCGAATTCTTCCGGCGTGCGCACATCGAACAGGTAGGTGGTACGCGTCGGTTCCTGCTGCCAGGCGTGCAGATCGGCCAGGGTGGCGCGGCCCACGCGGGCCTTGTCGGCAACCCGCCGGGCATCGGCGGCGGCGACCTGGCGATGCTCTTCCGAGGTCGGCGCAAAACGGCGCGACTGGCCATGGGCGAGTTTCTGCCCGGCCAGGGTCCAGCCAATGGTGCCGTTGCGTAGCGCCGACACCGGGTTGGCCACGCCGGCATTGATCAGCGACTGGGTGCCGATAATGCTGCGGGTGCGCCCGGCGCAGTTGACGATGATGCGGGTGGCCGGGTCCGGCGCCAGCTCGCGGGCGCGCAACACCAACTCGGCACCGGGCACGCTGATGCCGGTGGGAATGCTCATGGTCTGGTATTCGTCGAAACGCCGCGCGTCGAGCACCACCACATCGGCCTGGCTGTCGAGCAGGGCCTGTACTTCTTCAGCGGCCAGTGACGGTGTGTGCCGCTGGCTTTCCACCAGTTCACCAAACGCCTTGCTTGGCACGTTCACGTCGATGAACAGCTCGCCACCGGCCTTGCGCCAACCGTCCAACCCGCCTTCAAGCAGGCTGACCTGTGTGTAGCCCAAGGCGCTCAGACGCTCGACAGCACGGGCCGCCAGGCCTTCGCCGTTGTCGTAGACGGTGACCTGGGTGTCACGCCGTGGAATGCGTGAATACACCTCCAGTTCCAGTTTGGACAGCGGTATGTTCGCGGCGAACAGCGGGTGGGATTCGGCAAACGGCGCCTCTTCGCGCACGTCGATCAGGGCGACTTCTTGATGGTCCAACAGGGCCTGGCGAAGCTGGGCAAAGCTGCGGGTGGATGCGGTGGTCATAGGGCAGGGCTCTTTTCTTTGGACAAATCCCAGATATTCGGGAGGAAGGCGTTGGAATAACCGGAGATAAACAGTTTCTCGCTGCCGTCGGGCTGGTACACCGCCCGACGCACCGCACCGATGTTGGCGCCGTACACATGGATGCTGATGGACACCTGGTCGCTGTGGGCATTGCTGACTTGGTGGATGTCACCGACCTTGGGCGACACGGCTTCAACCTGGCCCGGCACCAACTGGATCGGTTTGCCTTCAGGCACCAGGCGGCCATCCGGCGCGCGCTCGAAGCCTTGGGAAAATTCGGCACCGCGCAGCATGCCGATCAGGCCCCACACCCGATGGTCATGAATCGGCGTGCTTTGGCCCGGCCCCCACACAAAACTGACGATGCTGAAGCGCTGGCGCGAGTCGGCGTGCAGCAGAAATTGCTGATAACGCTCGGGATCGGGCTGGGCGAACGCATCGGGGAGCCAGTCATCATGGCTGACCAGTTGCGCCAGCAGTTTGCCGCCCCGGTGCAACAGGTCGCCTTCGCGTGGATTGCCGTCGATCAATTCCGCCAGGGCGCCGATGAAGGCTCTGAGTCTTTCGGGATGCTTGGCCTGGGTCATGACAATTCCATGGTGTGGTCGGTGGTGATGGGTTTATCTAAGCATAATGTTTATAGTTAATATGCTATTTTTTAATGATTAGCTTATAGCTGAAGGTAATTTAGAACCGGTCTGAATAGCGTTAGACGTTATCGATCACAGCGCGGACTATCCAGATAGCTTTCCTGCAACTATGCTTCGCACACATCTTAATGACTGTTCTCTATGTGCGGCCCAAATGAAAATTGACGATATCGATGCCTTTGTCGAAGTGATTCGTTGCCAGTCCATTAGCCATGCCGCTGAGTCGTTGCAACTGACCCAGCCGGCCATTACCCGCCGTGTGCAGAACTTCGAGCAGGCGCTGGGCGTGGAGCTGTTCGACCGTAATACCAAACCCCTCAAACCTACGCTGATCGGTACCCGCGTCTACGAGCAGTGCCGGCTGATCCTGCGCGAGATGGATGCCCTGCGTGAGCTGGTGGCCACCGACGCACCGCCCACCGGCGTGCTGCGCCTGGGTGTGCCGCAGACCATCGGCGATGTAGTGCTGCTGGATGCGCTCAAGCACCTGCGTACCGAATACCCGGACCTGCGCGCCCAGGTCGCCACGGGCTGGGGCAGCCAATTGGTCGGCAAGATCGAGCGCGGCGAGTTGGATGCGGCGGCGGCGTTGTTCCCGGCGGGCAAGATCTTCCCGGACAACATCATCGGCGAGTCCATCGGCAAGATGGAACTGGTGGTGGTGTGTGCCAAGGCCCAACTGCCGAAGAAGCCCTGCAAGCTGGCGGATGTGTACCAGAACGGCTGGATTCTCAACCCGGACGGTTGCGGTTTCCGCGCAGGCTTGCAGCGGACCTTGTCCGACCAGGGGCTGGCATTGCGGGTGAACCTGGAGACTTTTGGCACTGAGCTGCAATTGGGCTTGGTGGCGGACGGCCTGGGCCTTGGCCTGGTGCCACGCCCGTTGCTGGAGCGTAGCGCCCATCGTGAGCAACTGGCGGTAATGCCGCTCAAGGATTTCAAGCCGGTGATGGACCTGTGGCTGATCTATCCGCACTTCCTGGGTAACCTGCAGGGGCCGGTAGATGCATTTGGCAAGTGGGTCGCGGCCTCGTTGCACAAGATCAAGGATGCAGCTTGATATGAAAAAAAATAATAATTAGCTTAGATTAAAATGTGCTTTTTATTATTTTTTTGCATCCCCTAGGCTTGCCTGGAAGTCCTTAAGGCCATCCAGGAAGTTTTGCCATGAGCAGCGTCACCTCGATTTCCAGCGTTTCCACTAATGTTCGCCAGCGCGTCACTTCGGAAGAATGGGAAGTGCGCGTCAAACTGGCCGCCGCCTATCGCCTGGCGGCCTTGTACAAGTGGACCGACCACATCTACACCCACTTCTCCGCCCGTGTACCGGGCCCGGACGAGCATTTCCTGATCAATGCCTTTGGGTTGTTGTTCGATGAAATCAGCGCGTCCAACCTGGTCAAGGTCGACCTCGATGGCACCATCGTCGACGATCCTACCGGCCTGGGCATCAACTACGCCGGCTATGTGATCCACAGCGCCATCCACGGTGCACGCCACGACCTGCAAGCAGTGCTGCACACCCACACCCGCGACGGAATTGCAGTGTCAGCGCAAAAAGACGGCCTGCTGCCGATCTCCCAGCATTCCATTGGTTTCTCCGGGCGGGTGGCGTACCACGGGTATGAAGGCGTAGCCCTGGACCTGGACGAGCGTGAGCGCCTGGTCGCGGACCTGGGAGACAAGAGCGTGATGATCCTGCGTAACCATGGGTTGTTGACCGCAGGCGTCAGTGTCGAGCATGCGTTCCAGCAGCTGCAGCAGTTGGAGCGTGCGTGCAATATCCAGGTCGCGGCGCAGGCCGCGGGGAATGCGCAATTGATCTTCCCGCCGAGGGAGGTGGTGGAGAAGGTCGAGCAGCAGGCGAAGGTGTTTGCCAGTGGGGAAGGCCCAGGTGTGGCGCGGCATTGGAATGCGTTGATCCGGCAGTTGGAGCGCAGTGATACCGACTACAAGAACTGAATCTTCAGTGGGGGAGTTGGCTAACCAACTCCCCTGGGGATCAAGCCACTTGCTGGGCCTGCTCGCGCTCAGCGATCAGCTGGCGAGTGAGGGGAATCAGGCGCTTGCCATAGTCGATGGCATCATTCAACGGATCAAACCCACGGATCAGGAACGTGGTGATCCCCAGATCGTAGTAATCCACCAACGCCTCTGCGACTTGCTCAGCGGTGCCTACCAGCGACGTGGAGTTACCCTGTGCACCGAGCAACCCCGCAATCCCCGTCCACAAGCGCTTATCCAGGCGCGACCCCTGCGCCGCCGCTGCGAGCAACCGGCGCGAGCCTTCATTCGGCGGTTCGCGCCGCACAAAACCATTTTTCTCTGCCAGCTCGGTCGCCTGCTGCAAGATGCGCTCGGCCCGTGCCCACGCCAGTGCTTCGGTCTCGGCAAGGATCGGCCGCAGCGACAGGCTGAAGCGAATGGTGCGTCCATGCTTGGCTGCTTCGGCACGCACCTGGGTCACGATCTCGCGCACTTGTTCGTAGGTTTCGCCCCACAGCGCATACACATCGGCGTGTTTGCCGGCCACTTCGATCGCGGCTTTGGACGAACCACCAAAATACAGCGGGATATGCGGCTGTTGCGGCGACTTCACGGTGGAGTGCGCGCCTTCGACCTGATAGTAGGTGCCCTTGAAGTCAAAAGGCTGTTCGCTGGTCCATTCCTGGCGCACCACGCTCAGGTATTCGTCGGTGCGGGCGTAGCGTTCGTCCTTGCCGATGTGGCTGCCGTCGGCACGCAGTTCGCGGTCGTCGCCGCCGGTGATGATATGCACGGCCGTGCGCCCACCGTTGAACACATCCAGGGTGGCGAACTGGCGCGCAGCCAAGGTGGGCTGGGCGAAACCGGGACGGTGGGCGATTAAGAATTGAAGTTTTTGGGTCACGCTGGCGGCGTGGGAGGCGATCAGTGTGCTGTCCGGGCTGTTGGAATGGAAGGCCACCAAGGCGCGGTCGAAGCCGGCGTCTTCGTGGGCGCGGGCCACGGTCTCTACGTAGTCGGGTTGCAGCGTAGGGCCGCTGCGCGGGTGGATTTCGGAAGCGTGATGGCCGCCAATGTAGCCGATGAATTCAATGCTCATGGTCTGTCCTTGTGTCGTGCGTGAGTGACACCTCCACCGGGCAGGGGGTCGGTTATTCGCCTCCAAAGTAGGTGGCGGGACCGGGGCTGTAAAATGCCGATTGGTTCTAACCTAATTATTAAAATGTTTAATCATGAGTTTGGCTATATATCAATAATTTGCATCTGTGCACCGTCCGCACGCGTCGGCAACACCGGTCGCCTTGGCTTAAAGCCCCACGCGTATCTCGGCACACAGCCCACCTTGCGGCCGATTGCTCAAGGTCAGCGAGCCGCCTATCGCCACGGCCAGTTGTTGTGCAATCGCCAACCCCAGTCCGGTGCCGCCGGTTCCGCGATTGCGTGAACTTTCGACGCGGTAGAATGGCTGCATCACCTGAACCAGTTCGTCTTCGGAAATCCCCGGGCCACGATCCAATACCTTGATCGACAATTCCCCGTCCGCCGTCGAGCCCACTTCCAATTCGGCACTGCCTGCAAACTTCAAAGCGTTGTCCACCAGATTCACCAGCACCCGGCGCAAGGCGTGGGGGCGCGTGTCGAACACGACGGCGCTTTTACCCGTGAGGCTGACCTGTTTGTGCATATCCTGGTAGTCGAACACCAGGCTGTCGAGGAAGGCGTCGAGGTTGATCCGGTGGCTGGTTTCGGTCGCGCCGTGGACGCTGCGCGCATAGGCCACGCCTTCGCGCACCAGGTGTTCCATTTCGCCCAGGTCACTCCAGAGTTTGTCGCGTTCGGCGCAATCCTCCATGAACTCGGCGCGCAGTTTCATGCGGGTGATCGGGGTTTGCAGGTCATGGGAAATCGCCGCCAGGATCTGCATGCGTTCCTTGAGGTACTCGGCGATGCGTTTTTGCATCTCGTTGAACGCGGCCGCCGCGTGGGCGACTTCGGTGGGGCCTTTTTCGTCCAACGGCGTGGGGTGGGCGTTGGGATCGAGGGTTTCCACGGCGCGAGCGAGGCGGGTCAGTGGGCGGATGGCCAGGCGCACGGCGATCCAGGTGCAGCCCAGCAACAGTGCCAGCTGTAACACCAGCACCACAGGAAGCCAGTAGGCGACGGGCAGGGCGGCGGGGCGTACGTCGATCGTGATCGGGCTGCCATCGGCCAGGGTCAGGTGCACCTGGAAGTGTTTCTGCATGCCGGGAATGTCGCGCAAGGTCAGCGCGTAGTGTTCGCCCAGCGCGTCTGCGATGGAGGTGGCGGCCATGGGCACATCATCGCTGCTCATCGGTTCGCCGGTCTCGCCGGCGTTCAGCAGGTAGCGGTAGTTCTGCCGGTCGAGACGCGGCAACCAGCTGGACCGTTCGTTGGCCGGTAGCCGGTCGAGGATTGCCACCGAGGTGGACACATCGTTTTCCAGGTTGCCCAGCATGGCAGTGCGCGCACTGATGTAGCGCTCGTAGAACTGCGCACTGAAGGACAAGCCATGGGCACACAGCAGACTGATCAGGAAGATCAGCGACAGTTGCGACGCCAGGGTGCGCGGCCAGCGAAACCTTAGGCTCATTGCTCGGCCCCGAGGATTTCCACCGGCAGCGAAAACACGTAGCCCTCGCTGCGCACGGTCTTGATGTAGGCCGGTTCGCGGGCATCATCCAGCAGGCGTTGACGCAGGCGGCTCACCAGCAGGTCGATGGAGCGGTCGAACAGGTCGGCATCCCGCCCTTGGGTCAGGTTGAGCAACTGGTCGCGGTTGAGCACGCGTTGGGGGTGGTCGAGGAACACCCGCAGCAAGCGATATTCGGCACCGCTCAAGGCCACCAGGGTGTCGTCTTCGTCAAGCAGGTGGCGGGCGGTGGTGTCCAGGCGCCAGCGGCCGAAGCGGATCAGCCGTCCGGTTTCGCTGACCACCAGGTTCGGCGGTAGCATCCGTGTGCGGCGCAACACGGCGTTGATCCGCGCGAGCAATTCACGGGCGGCGAAGGGTTTGACCAGGTAGTCGTCGGCGCCCATCTCCAGGCCGATGATGCGGTCGGTTTCATCGTTGCGCGCGGTGAGCATCAGTACCGGAGTGGCCTTGTGCTTGCCCACCCGCAGTTCGCGGCACAGCTGCAGGCCGTCGTCACCGGGCATCATGATGTCCAGCACGATCAGGTCCACGGGAGTGGTGTCGAGGAAGCTGCGCATCTGGCGGCCGTCGGCGACCACGGTGGTGCGCATGCCGTTTTTCTTCAGGTAGTTGCCTACCAGTTCGCGGATCTCCCGGTCGTCATCGACGATCAGAATGTGATCGACATGATCCATGCTGCCTTCCTCGTTAAATACTCATTGGGGCGCAGTCTAGCCATTGGCGACGCCCTTGCCTTGTACCCTTTGTATTGCAGTGTATCTGGCGATAAGCAGATACACGACGATGCAAAATGGCGGGTGCGACAGGCTATGTTCATCAGTCAAAGGGCGTGCGAAGCCTTGCCCAGCAGCGTTTCGAACAGCCGCTGGACCTTTGGCTCATCACTGTGGGCCACGTTGAAACGCATCGAGTCACGCTGCGCCGGGTCATAGCCAAACAGCGCGCCGGGCGCCAGCACCATGCCTTGTTTTAATGCCGCCTGGGCCAACAGCTCGCCGTTGACCCCAGGCGGCAGGCGCGCCCAGATAAACATCCCGCCTTCGTAACCCATCGGCAATTCACAACCGCAACGCTTGAGCCATTGCTCCACGCGTCCACCGGCTTCCATCAAGCGCTGCACCATGCGCTTGCGGTGCTTGGCGTAGCTGCCTTCGCTGAGCATGCGGTACACGATTTGCTCGAACAGTTCGGACGTCACGCCGCCGCTCATCAGCTTCATGTTGGTGAGGTTGGCCGCCAGTTGCGGCGCGGCTACCACGAAGCTGACGCGGGCGTTGGCGCTGAGGATCTTGGAAAAGCCCGACAGGTAGGTGACCTGGTCCAGGCCGGCGAGGGCGGCCAGGCGCGGTGGTGGGTTGGGGTGCAGGTCGCCGTAGAGGTCGTCTTCGACGATATGGCAGTGGTACTGCTGGGTCAGTTGCAGTAGGCGGAACGCCTGGCCGGGGCTGAAGGAGTGGCCGGTGGGGTTGTGCAACACGCTGGTGGTCAGGTACAGGCGGGGGCGATGCTCGGCCAGCAGGTGTTCGAGGGCCGTGAAGTCAAAACCGTCGGGGCGCCGCGGGATCGTCACCACCTTGACCCCGTGCAGGGCCAGGTTGGCGTGGAAGTTGAAATAACAGGGTGCATCGAGCAGGACTGTATCGCCGGGACGTGCCAGCAGTCGCATCAGCATGTCCAGGCCTTGCACGGTGTTGGGGGTGGTGATGATCTGTTCCACCGACACCGACAGGCCCTCGCCATGCAGCTTCTGTTGCAGGGCCTGGCGCAACGGCAGCAACCCGGCCGGTGTGCCCAGGCTGGCGATGCGCAGTGACGGCGCCCGCACCACGCTGCGCAAGGTCTGGCGCAGGGCTTCGCTGTCCAGCCAGGATTCCGGCAGGTGTCCGCCGCCAGGGCGCAGGTCGCCGTGGGCCGCGGCCAGGGGGCGGCGCAATACGCTGAGCAGGTCTTGAGGCAGCAGGTCCACCCAGTTCGCAGCGGGCGGACGCACGGTCTCCATCGCCACGAAATAACCACGGCCCTGGCTGGAGGTGAGCAGGTTGCGGCCGCGCAGGCGGTCGAGGGCTTCATTGAGGGTGAACTTGCTCACGCCCAGGGTCTCGGTCAGTTCGCGTACCGAGGGCAATTTGCTGCCGGGCGCCCATTCGCCGTTTTCGATGGCCTGGCTGAACGCCTCGACGATCTGTTGCACCTTGGGGGTGCCTTCTACAAAGGCGATGGCCGATACGAACACGTGATTTCCTTATCTTTGCTGGTGATTTTACCGGTAAAGTCAGGGCGGATTAGGCATCACTTTACCTGCCTTGCGCAATGCCAGCTGCCTAGACTGCGGGCTCTATCCTCAAGGTCCCCGGCCATGACAAGTGCGTTAACCCTTTCCTCGTTCCTGTATTTCCTGCTGTTTTGCGCCACCATGACGTTCAGCCCCGGCCCCATGACCCTGCTGCTGTTGAGCCTGGGTGTGCGTGACGGGTTGCGCCGTTCGATCCCGGCACAAATCGGCGCCAGTGTGTCGTACCTGATTTCGATCCTGATCTTTGCCGTGGGCTTTTCCGAATTGATCAAAGGCTATCCGGTGATCACCCAAGTGATCCAGGTGGTCGGCGTGGCGTACGTCCTGCACCTCGCCTACAAACAGTGGACCAGCAGCGGCGTGGTGATCGAACGGATCGGCCATGTGGAAGCGGCGCGCAACCTGTTCGGCAAGGGCTTGCTGACCGGTTTTTCCAACCCCAAGACCCTCATCATGTTCAGCGCGGTATTCCCGCAGTTCGCCGGGACAGGAGAGCACAGTTCGACGGTGGACATTGCCATCCTCGGGCTGACATTCCTGTTGCTGCAATTCGCCAGCGGCTGCCTGTATTGCTACTTCGGCCAGCGCATCAAGCATGTGTTGGAAAACCCCAAGCGCCGGGTGGTGTTGCAGCGGATCACGGCCCTGTTGCTGTTGGGCGTAGCACTGATGCTGGCGCGGGGCTTTGCCCACTGAGAAGTGAGCTTATGAGCGGTAGTGGCGATCTGCCGTTGCCCTGTTAGACTCCAGGCATTCCTCCAGGATCTCACCTCACCATGTCAGCTGCAGAAGGCACCGGACTTCCGCTCGCTTCACGGCTGTACAAATCCCGTACCCTTGGGCTGACACTCGGTTTTGTCTGTGTGGTGTTCGGGATGTATCCCTTGGACCCCGCTGGGTGGGTGTGGGCCTGGATGGTGATCAACGCGTTTGCCTGGCCGCATGTGGCTTTTCAGTTGACGCTGCGCAGCACCAACGCTCTGCGCAGCGAGCGGCGCAACCTGTTGTTCGATTCCTTTTGCGGTGGGTTCTGGGTGGGCGCCATGCACTTCAATCCGCTGCCCAGCGTGACGACCTTGTCGATGATGACGATGAACAACGTGGCCATCGGCGGTCCGCGCTTCATGCTGGCAGGGTGGGTGGCGCAGGCGCTGGGTATCGGCACCGCGTTACTGATCTTTGCACCCGCGTTCATCGCCGTCACCTCTCAGGGGCAACTCTATGCTTGCCTGCCAATCCTGATGCTGTATCCGCTGGCGTTGGGCTGGATCTGTTATCGCCAGGCGGTGACACTGGCGCGGCACAAGCGCGAACTGCTGGCCCTGAGCCGCACCGACAGCCTGTCCGGCCTGCTCAACCATGGCGCCTGGAAGGACCATCTGGAAATCGAATTCCAACGCTGCCGCCGAGGTCCTGCCGGCGCCGCCATCGCGTTGATCGACATCGACCACTTCAAGACCATCAACGACACCTATGGTCATGTCACCGGTGATATCGTCCTGCGCCAGCTCAGCAAAGTGCTGCGCCAGAACCTGCGTGCCACTGACCTGGCCGGGCGTTACGGTGGCGACGAGTTCTGTGTGATCCTGCCCGACATGCCGCTCAACCGCGCCACTGAAGTGATGGATGCCCTGCGTGACCGTTTCAACGCCCTGGCCTACGCCCAGGACCCGACCTTGCGCGCCAGCTTGAGCATCGGCCTGGCGCCGTATCAACCGAGCCATGCCGACTCCACCCAATGGCTGAACGATGCCGACCAGGCGTTGTACGAGGCCAAGAGCAGCGGGCGCAACCGCGTCAGCTCGGTACAGGGGAGTTGGTTGCGATCGATCTAGTGGAGTAGGGTGTGGCGGCACCTTTCAACAAAAACAAGGATCGGTTCATGCTCTTCACCTTCCCCCGTACCCTCCTGGCCGCCACCCTGGCCCTGTCCTTCGCCCTGCCGGCCTACAGCGCCGAACCCCATAAACAGATCCAGGCGCAATCCGAACAGTACAAGGCCGAGGCCCTGAAACTGCTGGAGCGCCTGGTGAATATCGACTCGGGCTCAGGCTATGAACCGGGCCTGACCCAAGTGCGCGACATTGCCGTGGATGAGCTGAAACAGCTGGGTTTCTCTATCGAGCTGGTGCCGGACAAAGCGGCCAACAACAGCCACGTGGTCGCCACCCTCAAGGGCACCGGCAAAGCCAAGATCCTGCTGATGGCCCACATGGACACAGTGTTCAAGGAAGGCTCGGCCGCCGAACGCCCGTTCCATATCAAGGACGGCCGCGCCTACGGTCCCGGCGTGATGGATGACAAGGGCGGCATCGTCGCCGGCATCTATGCGCTCAAAGTCCTCAAGGACCAAGGCTTCAAGGACTACGCGCAGATCACCTTCCTGCTCGACGCCAGCGAGGAAACCGGCTCCGACGCCGCCTCCGACCTCATCCGCAAAACCGCCAAGGGCCACGACGTCACCCTCAACCTCGAACCCGGCCGCCCCGCCGACGGCCTCGTGGTGTGGCGCAAAGGCAGCGCCACCGCCGTGGTCGAAGTCAAAGGCAAAGCCGCCCACGCCGGCGTCGCCCCGGAACTTGGCCGTAATGCCGCCATGGAGGCCGCGCACCAGATCCTGCAACTGGGCAAGCTAGGGGATGAGGAGAAGAAAACCACCATCAACTTTACAGTGATCAAGGCGGGGGATCGTACCAACGTCATTCCTGACCAGGCCACTGCGAAGGCCGACGTGCGTGCGGCATTGCCGGAAGAGTTTGATCGCATAGAGAAAGACCTGGCGCGGGTCTCGGCGAACAAGCTCATCCCGGAGACCGAAGTGAAGACCAGCCTGCAGCGTGGGTTGCCACCTATGCCGCAAACGCCAGAGTCGGACAAACTGGTCGCGATCGCCCAGGGGATTTATGCGGAGTTGGGTAAGACGCTGACCATTGAAGGCAGCGGCGGGGCGGCGGATGCGAGCCTGTCGGCTGGGGTTGGGACGCCGACGTTGGATGGGTTTGGGATTGTTGGCGGGAATATTCATACGCCGGAGGAATATGCGGAGGTGGAGAGTGTGGTGCCGCGGGTTTATTTGCTGAGTCGGATGATTATGGAGTTGTCGAAGCGGTGATTTTCCGGTGATTGACATCCTTTTTGTGAGCAGGTGTGGTGAGCAGGCTTGCCCTGCGCTGGGCTGCGTAGCAGACCTAGAACAGTCGATGCCGATTTGCCTGAAATCCCCATCGCCTGGATTGGGGCCGCTGCGCGGCCCAGCGCGAGCAAGCTCGCTCACCACAGGGGCCTCCGGCGCCGACGCCCTGCGGCTGATGCCCAGAAAGCCAACGCACTCAATAGAAAATCCATCTGCAATCCCTCGCACTGTGTGATCAGGCGAGGGACTTTGCAGAGGTTTTCAGGTGATATCTGTAGAGCTTATCTCGCTGTTACGTGGGAGGTTTCAGCAGTTTTTGTGCGCGTTCGCCCCAGCACCAGACTGCACAACGCCGGCAGGAACAGCAGCGTCAACACCGTCCCCACCAACACCCCGCCAATCAGCACATAGGCGAGGGACGACCAGAACACCGACAACGTAAGCGGAATAAACGCCAGCGCCGCCGCCAGTGCCGTGAGGATCACCGGCCTTGCACGCCGCACCGTGGCTTCGACGATCGCCTCTCGGATCGCCATGCCATGCTCCTGGTTCTGGCGGATCTGGTCGGTAAAGATCAGCGTGTTGCGCATCAGGATCCCACCAATCCCGATCAAGCCCAGGATCGCGTTGAAGCCGAACGGCTGGTTGAACAGCAACAAGGTCGGCACCGCGCCGATCAACCCCAGCGGCGCCGTGGCGAAGACCATGAACATTACGCCGAACGAGCGTACCTGGAACATGATCACCGTAAGTGTCAGCAGGATCATGATCGGGAACAGCGCGGCCAGGGCGACGTTGGCCTTGGCGCTTTCTTCCACCGGGCCGCCGATGTCGATCTGGTAACCGGCGGGCAGCTTGGCGATCAGCGGTTGCAGGTCTTTGTACACGGCCATTTCCACGTCGGGCGGTTGCACGCCGTCGATGATGTCGGCGCGCACTTCCACGGTGGTCGCGCGGTTGCGGCGCTTGAGGATCGGTTCTTCCATCACCGCCTGGAAATGCCCGACCTGGGCCAATGGCACTGAGGTGCCGGCGCTGTTGGTCAGGGTCATGTTGTTGAGGTTGCCGAGGTCTTCACGTTGGCTGCCCTGGGCACGGGCGACGACGGAGACGGTGCGGTTGCCTTCACGCACTTCGGTGATCGGATTACCGCTGAGCAAGGCATTGAGCTGGGACTTGACCTCGTTAGGCGTGAAACCCAGCAAACGCAGGCGGTCTTGATCCAATACCAGGCGATAGCCGCTGGTGCGCTCGCCCCAATCGAGGAAGGCGTCCTTGGTCAGCTTGTTGGCGGCGACGACTTTGCGCACGTCTTCGGAGACCCCGCGCAGCACGTCCACGTCAGGGCCGGACACACGGAACACCACGGGGAACGGCACGGGCGGACCGAACAGCAACTGCGTCCCGCGCACCCGCGCCGCAGGAAACTCACCGGCGGCAATGCGTTCACGCATGCGCAGTTTCAAGGCGTCACGAGCGTGGGAGTCCGGGGTCTGCACGATCAGCTTGGCAAATGCCGGGTCCGGCAGTTCGGGGTTCAGCGACAGGAAGAAACGCGGTGCGCCGCCGCCCACATAGGTGTCGACCATTGTGGTTTGCGGCTCTTGCAGCAGGGCTTTTTCCAACTGCGCAGCCACCGCTTCGGTGCTTTTGAAGGCGCTGCCGGGCGGCATGTACACCTCAAGAATCAGCTCGGAGCGGTCGGAATTGGGGAAGAACTGCTTCTTCACCACGCCCATGCCCAGCACGCACAGCACAAACGCCGACACCACCAGTGCGGTGACCAGCCAGCGCCCACGCACGCAGGCTTCGACCAATGCCCGCAGCTTCTGGTAGTAACGCCCGGCATAGATTGCGTCATGGCCGCCAGGCACCGGCTTGATCTGCGGCAGCAGTTTCACGCCCAGATACGGCGTGAACACCACGGCCACCAGCCAGGACGAGATCAGCGCAAAGCCGACGATCCAGAAGATGTTGCCGGCATATTCCCCGGCACCGGAGCGGGCAAACCCCACCGGCAGAAAGCCGATGATGGTGACCAGCGTGCCGGTCAGCATCGGCGCCGCCGTGGAACTCCAGGCAAAGGTGGCGGCGTGAATACGATCGAAACCTTCCTCGAGCTTCACCACCATCATCTCGATGGCGATGATCGCGTCATCCACCAGCAAACCCAGGGAAATGATCAGCGCGCCGAGGGTGATGCGGTCGAATTCACGCCCGGTCAGCAGCATGATCACAAACACCACCGACAAGGTCAGCGGCACCGCTGCTGCCACCACCAGGCCCACACGGAAACCCAGGGCCAACAGGCTGATCACCATCACCACCGCGAGGGCGACGAAGAATTTCAGCATGAACTCATTCACTGCCAAGCTGATGTTCTTCGCCTGGTCGGAGACCTTGGCGAAGTTCACGCCCAGCGGCAAATCGGCCTGGATCCTGGCTTCCTGGGCCTTGAGGCTCTTGTCCAGTTCCAGGCCGTTCCAGTGTTTCTCCATGATCACGCCCAGCATCAACGCGGGGTCGCCCTGGTGACGGATGCGGTAGCTGGGCGGGTCTTCATAGCCTCGGCTGACGGTGGCTACATCGGCGATGCGCAACACGCGGCCATTGACTTCCAGCGGCACGTTTTCGATCAGCGACAGGCTGTCGAACGCACCGTCGATACGGATATAGGCGCGGGCCCCGGCGGTCTCGACGAAACCCGACGGCGCCACGGCGTTTTGTGCGGCCAATGCAGCAAAAATCTGATCCGGCTTGATGCCCAGGGTTGCCAGGCGCTCGTAGGAAAACTCCACAAACACCCGCTGCGCCTGTTCGCCAAGGATATTGACCTTCTTCACCCCCGGCAGGTTGAGCAAACCCTGGCGCAGGTCTTCGGCCATCTGCACCTGTTGCCGATGAGGCAGGTGTTCGGCTTCCAGAGCGTACAGCGCGAAATACACATCGGAATATTCATCGTTGAAGAATGGCCCGATCACCCCCTTGGGCAGCTTCGCGGCTTCATCACTGAGCTTTTTACGGGTCTGGTAGAACAGGTCCTGGATTTCGCTGGGGCGCGTGGACTCCTTGTAGGTCATGCGCATCGACACGAAACCGGGTTGGGCGATGGTCTCGACGCGGTCGTAGTAGTCCAGTTCCTGCAAGCGTTTTTCCAGGCGGTCGGCCACCTGTTCCTGCATTTCCTGGGCAGTGGCGCCGGGCCAGGCGGCGGTGATGGTCATCACTTTGACGGTGAAGGAGGGGTCTTCCGCGCGTCCCAGTTTGCCGAAGGAGAAGATCCCGGCGGCGAGGATCGCGATGATCAGGAACAGGGTGACCGCGCGATGTTTGACCGCCAGTTCGGAGAGGTTGATACCGCGCATGCTCAGTTGTCCTGTTTGCGGTTGAGGGCCAGTACTTGCGCGGGCAGCAGGCGCACGGCGTCACCGCTGTGCAGCAGGTGTGCGCCGAGGGCAACGATGACCTGGCCGGGGGCAACACCACTGTTGAGCAGCGCGTCTTCCTGGCCGAGGCTGGCGACGTTCACGGGAGCAAAGCTGACTTTGTCATCTGCGCCGATCAGCCACACGCCGGTGCCTTGTCCCGCGTCATGCAGTGCGCCGATGGGCACGCGGGTTTGCTCGGCCTGGCCGTTGCCTTGCAGGCGCACGGTGATGGTGGAACCGAGGGCGAAGCGGTCGACGGCGCCGTGCAGCACGTAGCGGGCACGGTAGGTGCGGGTGGTCGGGTCGGCGCTGGCAGAGAGTTCGCGCAACGTGGCGCTCACCGCTTGGTCAGGCGCGCCGAAGGGGAAGGCCAGGGCTTTCCGTGAGGCCTGGTCGCGCTGGTTTTCCGGCAGGTTGACGATGGCTTCGCGGGCACCGTCGTGGGCCAGGCGCGCCACAATCTGCCCTTCGGCGACCACCTGGCCGCGATCCACACGCACGTCGGTGATGATGCCGTCGCCATCGGCTTTGAGCACGGAGTAGGTGCGACGGTTTTCGATCTGGCTGGCGTCGGATTGCGCCGAGGCCAGCTCGGCTTCGGCGACGCGCAGGTTGGTCGCGGACTGGTCGAAGATCTGCCGCGACACGGCGCCGGTATTGGCCAGGCGCTGGTAGCGGTTTTCGTCGTCACGACGCTGGCGCAGTTGTGCCTGGGCGGCGTTGACGCGGTTCTTTGCCGAGCGCAGGGCCAGTTCGAAGTCGCCGATGTCCAGTACCAACAGGGTGTCGCCACGGGACACGTGCTGGCCAGGATCGACCTTGCGTTCGATGACTTTGCCGCTGACCCGGAAACCCAGGTCGCTTTCGGTACGTGCCGCGACCACGCCGGTATAGGCGCTCTGTTGGGTGCCGGCGGCTTCGACTTTGGCCGCGAGGACCGGGCGCGGTTGAGGGACTTCGGCGGCGGTGTCGGCTTTGCTGTTGCAACCATTGAGGACGATCAATAGGGCCAGGGGCGTGAGAAGACGCAGGGGAAGAGGGTGCATGGCGGGCTCCGGGGATAACCGTTGGGCAAAAAATTATGGACATAATTTTTTACGCATATTATGGTCGAAATATAAATTAATCCAGCCCCCCGGATACACCTCATGACAAATGCCCCGGTCCCCTCGCGAAGCCTGCTGTTTTTACTGGTGGCCCTGACGGCACTGGGTGAGGTTTCGACCCAATTGATCATCCCTGGTCTTGGCGCCATCGAGCAGGCATTGGCAGCGCCAGCCGGCTCGGCATTGATGGCGCTGTCGGCATTTGTCGCTGCCTTTGGTCTCGGGCAATTGCTGTTCGGCCCGCTGTCGGACCGTATCGGCCGGCGTCCGGTGCTGATCGGCGGCCTGGTGCTGTACGTACTGGCGACCTTGTCGATGCTGTTGGTCCACGATATCCACCAGTTCATCGCCGCCCGCGTGCTGCAAGGCCTGGGCGCCTGCGCCGCGTTGGTACTGGCGCGCACGGTGGTGCGGGACGTATGGAAGGCCGAGGCGGGGCCTGCACTGGCCTTGACCATGATCGGCATGCTCTACGCCATTGTGGTGGCACCCATGGTCGGTGGCCTGTTGATCAAACTCTTCGGCTGGCACGCGCCGATCGTCCTGGCGCTGGTGATTGGCAGCGTAGTGTTGCTGCTGGCCTTACTGTTCTTTCGCGAGAGCAACCACTACCTCGATCCCAAGGCCGGCCACTGGCGCACCCTCGGTGGGCAATACCTGGATCTGCTCAAGGGCCGTCAATACCGTGCGTTCGCCGTGGCCTTGGCGTGCACCTATGGCGCGATGTTTGCGGTGATTGCCGGTTCTTCGGCGGTGTTTATCAACCTGCTGGGCTTCAGCACTCTTGAGTACGGGATCAATTTTGGCCTGATCGTGTCGATGCTCATCGTCGGTTCCACCTACACCCGACGCAATATCCTGCGCCTGGGTCCCCAGAGGATTGTGGCGATGGGCGTGACGATGGTGGCCATCGGCGGGGTGTCAGCGCTGGTCATTTATGCGCTGTTTGGCCTGTCGGTACTCGGCCTGGATATTCCGATCGCGCTGGTCACCTTGGGCGGCGGCCTGGTGCTGCCAGGGTCGGTGACGGGTGGCGTCATGCCCAACGCACACCGCGCCGGTCTGGCGGCAGGCTTGATGGGGTTTGCGCAGATGTTCGGCGCCACCTGCAGCGGTGTCTTGCTGAGCCAACTGCGCGATGGCAGTGCCGCGCCGATGATCATCATCCAGGCCTGTTTTGCGCTGACGGCCTTTGTCGCGTTTCATTTGCTGCGTCAGCGCCAGGTCAAGGGATTGTCCTATACGTAGGACGATCCAGGCCGCTTTTGCCGGCTAGTGCCCAACGGCCAGCGGCCTTATGGTGTATGCACTTTGGAGGTACACCATGAAAAAGCTTATCGGCATCTACACCAGCCCTCGCGGCCATTGGGTCGGCGACGGTTTCCCGGTGCGCACGCTGTTTTCCTACGACACCATGGGCAAGCACATCAGCCCATTCCTGCTGCTGGACCACGCCGGTCCAGCGGATTTCACTCCGACCGAACAACGTCGCGGCGTCGGTCAACACCCTCATCGCGGCTTTGAGACCGTGACCATCGTCTACGATGGCGAAGTCGAACACCGCGATTCCACCGGCGCCGGTGGCACCATCGGCCCCGGCGACGTGCAATGGATGACTGCCGCCAAAGGCATTCTTCACGAAGAGTTCCATTCCGAAGCGTTTGCCCGTAGCGGCGGGGCGCTGGAGATGGTGCAACTGTGGGTCAACCTGCCGGCCAAGGACAAAATGGCCGACGCCGGTTACCAGACGATTGTCGATGGCGACATTCCGGTACTGCCGTTGGCCAACGACGCCGGGCAACTGCGCCTGATTGCTGGCGAGTTTGCTGGCACCCAAGGCCCGGCCCGCACCTTTACGCCTATCGACGTGTGGGACTTGCGCCTCAACGCCAGCAAGCCCGTCACTTTGGACCTGCACGAAGGGCGTAATACAGCCCTGGTGATCCTGCGCGGTACGGTGTTGGTCAATGGCGCGGAAGTTGCGCGCCAGGGGCAATTGGCGCTGTTTGAGCGTGATGGTCGCCAACTGACACTGGAGGCCAACGACGACGCCAAGGTGTTGCTGCTCAGTGGCGAACCCATCGACGAGCCTATCGTCGGGCATGGCCCGTTCGTGATGAATACCGAGCAGGAGATTCATCAGGCGTTTGCGGACTTTCAATCCGGTAAATTCGGCCAGATGCACATCTGACAGCTAGTGGTAATCCCCTGTGGGAGCGAGCAAGCCCGCTCCCACATTTCGTTTTGCGCTATACCCGATATCTCCAATTCATGCGATCTTCACGGCATTCACCCTGGAGTCGCCTGGATGCCCTCATTTATCGCTGATCACCCGATGTTGTGCGCCCTGGCGCTGATCTTTATCGACATTGCCGTGTGGCGCCTTATTTCCGTCAACCTCGCCAACTGGAAGCTCGCGGCGCGGTTGGCGATCTTTGCCGTGTACAGCGCCGTGCTGTTCAACGACGGCATGAACCCCATGCAAATGGCACCCTATGCGGACAACACCGCATTGCACCTGGCGGCCACTGCTTTGCAGATCGGCTGGTGGCTGTTCGCGGCGCGCACGCTGACGGTGTTGCTCGGTGCGGTGATGATGCAGCGCGTCGGGCATACCGGGCGCCTGTTGCAGGACCTGGTTGGCGCCGTGATCTTCCTGATCGCGATCATCGCCGCCATGGCCTATGTGCTCGACCTGCCGGTCAAGGGCGTGCTCGCTACTTCCGGCGCGGTGGCGATCATTGTCGGCCTGGCGCTGCAAAGCACGTTGAGCGATGTGTTTTCCGGGATTGTGCTCAACACCACCAAGCCGTATCAGATCGATGACTGGATCTCTATCGACGGCACCGAAGGCCGCGTGACCGATATTGACTGGCGCGCCACGCGTCTGCAAACCTCCCAGGGCAGCCTGGCGGTGATCCCCAACTCCCTGGCGGCCAAGGCCAAGATCATCAATTTCTCGCGCCCGGCGGACATGTTCGGCCTCTCGGTCAGCCTGCAAGTCAGCCCCCATGCGCGCCCGCAAACGGTGATCGAGGCGCTGGAGCGGGCGATGCAGGGGTGTCGGCCGCTGCTGGGCAAGCCGGCGCCGAGTGTGGCGTTCAAGACCTCGGCCAGTGGTGGCGTCGAGTATGAAATCAGCGGCTTTGTACCGGCCATGGCCCTCAAGCGGGAGGTGCGCAACCAGCTTTACGACCTGGCCTTCCGTCACCTGCAAGCGGCGGGCGTCGGCCTGCTGTCGGCCACTGAAAGCAGCGCGCCGCCGGCGATGTCCGCCGCACGCGCGCTGCTTGAGCGCTCGTCGATTTTCTCCACCTTGCGCCAGGAAGAGAAAGACACCTTCAGCCAGAACATGACCCTGCACACCTACCGTGCCGGCGAGATGATCCTGCCGGCCGGGGAGGTCAGTGATCATTTGTTTATCGTCGAATCCGGGGTGGTCTCGGTGATGCTGACCAAGGGTGGACACAAGTTCGAAGCCGGGCGGATGGGGCCGGCGGAGGTGATTGGCGAGGCGGGTATTCTGTCAGACCAGGCGGCGCTGGCGGATTTCTCAGCCAAGACCTTCTGCACCCTGTACCGCATCGAGAAGGAATACTTGAAGCCCTGCCTGGATGCGCGGCACGACATCAGCGAGGCCATGAAAACCTTGCTGGATTTCCGCCTGCACGCCGCGCAGGCCTTGACTCAGGACGCGCCGGTGGTACCCGTCAAGAAGGGTTTCCTGCAATGGTTGCGCAATCGCGGGTTGTAGCCGGTCAACGCGCCATGGCGATGCGATAGCGCTGGTCAAAGTCATTCGCCAATTGTTCCAGCGTTACATCCCCCAGCCGCGCCAGCAACAACGACTGAGCCTGGTCAAAGGCATCGGTCAGCGCTGCGTTCACCGCCTGTTCCACCAGGCATTGCGGGTGGTCGGTCGACAGGCCGATGGCAAATATCGACGGCGTGCCCAGGGCGTTGTGAATCTCCAGCAAGGTGATCTCACTCAGGGGCTTACCCAGGCTCCAGCCGCCCTGGTGACCTTTCTCCGAGCGTACATACCCTTTTTCCCTGAGCAGCCCGAGTGTGCGCCGCACCACTACCGGGTTGGTGCCGAGCATTTGCGCGATAGTCTCCGAGGTTGCGCGCTCTTCATGGCGACCCATGTGGATAAGTACGTGGAGCATGCGCGACAGTCGGGTGTCATTTCTCATCAATAAACCTCAGGGTGATTCGGACCAAAGTATCGTTCGTAACCTAAAAAGTTGCGAGAGTCTTGACGCAGTATTTTCACGTAACATATGGTGTGTCGTGAAAGCATTCGGACAACCGAATGCATAAAGCAGGGATCACCATCATGATGTACGACGTCATTATCGTGGGCGGCAGCTATGCCGGTCTGTCAGCGGGCTTGCAACTGGCAAGGGCGCGACGCCAGGTGCTGGTGGTTGATGCGGGGCAACGGCGCAACCGTTTTGCGGCAACGTCTCACGGTTTCCTCGGCCAGGATGGCCAGGCTCCGGAGGCCATCGTTGCTCAAGGCCGCAGCCAGTTGATGCAGTACCCGACGGTCACTTGGGTGCAAGACAGCGTGATTGAGGCGAGTGCAGAATCACAAGGGTTTGCCGTTCGCAGCGAATGCAACGGTACCTTTCACGCCAAACGCCTGATCCTGGCCACTGGGGTGGTGGACACGTTGCCCGCCATCGAAGGCCTCGAACAGCGGTGGGGCAAGCACGTTTTCCATTGCCCTTACTGCCACGGCTACGAGCTGGACAAAGGCCGCATCGGTGTGTTGGCAACTTCACCCCTGGCCATGCACCACGCACTGATGCTGCCGGACTGGGGCACCACCACGTTGTTCACCCAAGGCGTGTTCACCCCGGATGCCGAACAACAGGCGCAGTTGGATCGGCGTGGCGTCAGCGTGGAAAGCGGCGCGGTACGGCGCATCTTCGGCGAGCGAGCCGACCTGCAGCTGGACGATGGCCGAGTGTTCAGCCTCGACGGCATCTTTACGATGTCTCGCACCCAAATCAGCCCTTTGGCCGCGCAACTTGGCTGTGAGTTTGACGACGGCCCCACCGGTGCTTACCTGCACACCAATGACATGCGCCAGACATCCATGCCTGGCGTGTTTGCCTGTGGCGATGCGTCCCTCGCCGCCGGATCCGTAGCGCTGGCCGTGGCGGAGGGCGTGCGCGCCGGAGTCGGCGCGCATTTTTCGTTGATCAACGGTTGAGGTACACCGGGCTGTCCGTGGACAACGAAGCCTTTACCGCCAGGTTCATGATCGGTGATCAACACTGCGCGCCGGCGGGTACAGCGTCTATTTGCTGTCAAGGAAGCCCAGTACGGCCGCATTGAACAACGCCGGGTCCTGCAGGAACGCAAAGTGGCTGGTGTTCGGCAGGATCAACAGGCCAGCACTTGGAATGGTCGCTGCCATGTACTCGGTGTGTTCGCGCTTGATTGCTTCGTCATGGTCGCCGTCGGCAATCAGGATCGGCGTCTTGATGCTCTGCAGTTGGGCGTCGGTCCAGTTCGGCTGGCTGGCCCACATATGGCTGATCTGCTCGACAAACGCGTCGTACTCTTTAGGCGTCGGCGACAGTTTGGCGTACTCCTTGCCAGCACGTTCGATAAAGGCGGCGAAGGTCGGATTTTTTTCCACGGCGTCCTTCACACCCGAGGTCTGGGTGTTGGCGGCGAAGGCGAATACTTTGCCGATACGGTCCGGGTGACGCAGGGCCAGGTCGATGCCGATGATGGCGCCGTCGCTCCAGCCGACGATATCGGCGCGGGGGATCTTCAGGTGGTCGAGCACGGCCACCACATCGTCGGCCATCAGGTCATAACCGTAAGGTTTGTCATCCCGCGAACTGCGCCCGTGGCCACGGCTGTCGATACTGATCACCGTGTGCTTGGCCGCCAGCGCCTTGACCTGGTTGCCCCAGTAATCGGAGTTGGACAAACCGCCATGCAGCAGCACCACGGGTGAGCCATGACCGGTGCGGGTGTAGTAGACCTTGATGCCGTTGACGGCAGCGTAGCCGGTTTTCGCGCCCGTCACGGCGGCGGGAGTCGGCGGCAGGGTTTCCCAGCGTTCAGCGGCTTGAGCCGCAGAAAAAGACAGCATCAGGCAGGCAACTGCTAACAGGCGACGTGACATAGCGGTTCCTTCTTTGCGATGAGTAGGGGCTGAACTCTAGCATCGGCTCCTACACGGCAAATACGCATTTTTGCCTATCAAAACCGGCCTTTCGAAAGAAAAAAATGCAGTTATATCAATGGAATAAAAGCATCTAAACGACCTTGTGGGTGATCAGGCCATTGGCACAATCGATCAGCGTGTTGCTGGTCGAGCGTGGTTGCCAGCGCAGCTGCAGGCGGGCTTTTTCCGTCGAGTGGCTAATCCGACGAGGGTCATTTTGTTCAATACCGCGATCTGACTCGCCGTTTACCGTGGCCACACCATCACGGTTTCGAACAAAAAGGAGTTGCAATGAGCTTGATTATTTCCATGGCTGCCTTCGCCCTGGCCACGTCCATCACGCCGGGTCCGGTGAATGTGGTGGCGCTGAGTTCGGGGGCTCGCTTCGGTTTTGTCGCCAGCCAGAAGCATGTGTTCGGTGCTGCCGTCGGCTTCACGCTGTTGCTGGTGTTGATTGGGCTGGGCTTGCATGAGGTGCTGGTGCGCTGGCCGATTTTGACCCAGTTGATCCAGTGGGGCGGGGTGGCCTTCCTGCTGTACATGGCCTGGAAACTGGCCGCGGACGATGGCCGGCTGGATGCCGAGGGCGCCGCAACGGCGCCGTCGATGGTCTATGGGGCGATCATGCAATGGCTCAACCCCAAGGCGTGGCTGGCCTGCGTGGCCGGGATGGGCTTGTTTGTGGCGGATGGCGATGCCGCACAGGTCTGGCTGTTTGCGGCGCTCTATCTGGTGATCTGCTACCTGTCGGTGGCGTGCTGGGCCTACGCTGGTACATTCCTGCGCCGCTACCTCGGCAACCCTCAGGGCGTTCGCGTGTTCAACCGCTCGATGGCCGCGTTGCTGGTGGCCAGTGTGGGTTATTTATTGATGGCTTGAGCCGGTCGCGGTACTGCCCCGGTGTGGCAGCAAAATGCTGCTTGAAGGTGCGCTGGAAGTGCGCCTGGTCGGCAAAGCCTGCGGCCAGCGCGACATCGGCGATCAGTTCCCCCTGGCGCAATTGCGCGCGGGCAAACTGGATACGCTGGTTGACCAGGAATGCATGGGGCGTCAGGCCGTAATACTGCTTGAATGCACGGATCAGGTAGGACGGTGAAAGCTCGGCTGCTACACAGATATCTTCCAGTTTGAGGGCGTCGGTGCAGTGTTCGCGGATGTAGTCGGCGGCGCGTTCCAGCTTGTGGTTGACCTCACGCACCGGCGTGCCGGAGGGGTTGAGGCGCTGTTGAACTTCAGTGAAGTAACTCACCAGCGCGCTCTGTTTTTGCAGGTGTTCGGCCTGTTCATCCGCCAGTATCCCGTACAACTCCAACAGGCCATCGTAGAGCACCGTGTCCCGGGTGTAGGGCGTGTTGAATGGGCGGTAACCCTGGTCCGTGCCGAACCCCAACTGGTGCTGCAAGTCGGTCAGCCAGGGCGTGTCGATGTACAGCATCTGGTAGGACCACGGCTCATTGGCGATGGGGTTGCAGGCGTGTACGTCGCCAGGGTTCATCAACACCACCGTGCCGGCGCTGATCTCAAACGTTTCGGCGCCGTAGTGGTAATAGCTGCGTCCGGTGGTGACTACTCCGATGGAGAAATGCTCATGCGCGTGACGGCTATAGGTCACCTTGCGCCCATCGGCGATGGTGCGCGCTTCAACGAAGGGCAGGCGCTCGTCGCGCCAGAAGCGGGGCGAATCCAAAGGGTGAGTGATGGCGTTCGGCAACATGAAGAGGGTTCCATCCTGAGCGACGTCGAGCGGCGATCATTACACAGCCCGGCGCCCCATCGCCATGCTTGTCAGACCAGCAACGCCGCGCGGTCGCCATTGGGCACCAGGCGATTGATATACGCTGTCCACGGGTCGTACCCGCCAGCCGCCTGTTCAAGCGTGAGCGGGTTGGCCGCACGCTCGCGCAGCGCCGCACTGCCCAGCAGCAGTTGGCGCTGGACGATCAGCGTCGCCAAAGCGCTGGAGCGTGCGGAGTTGAATGTCTGCGGCGCGCGGGGCCTGCGCTCATCCGGGTTGCGCCATTGGGGCATGGGCAGGGTGAGGTCGAGTTTGCGGATGATCACTTCGGGTTGCAGCGACGGGAGCGCAGATTTATCGGGCGCACGGCCTTCTGCATAGGCGGGCCAGTTGAATCGCTTCCACGCATGGGGCCTGGGCGTGTTGCCCTCGGCAGTCGCCTGGATGACGTTGGCGTATTCAAGGTCGCGTCGCGGCAGGATGACATGGTGCAGGGGGAAAAATTCATAGAAATACCGGTCGCTGAAGTACTGGACATAAACCAGTGTTGCAAACCGGCCATGAGTGGCTGCCTTGCTGAGGCTGAAGCACTCAACCTGTCCATACTCCAGTGCTTCGCGTCTTGGCAGTGACAAATGTGACAGCCAGTGAGTGACGGTCTCCACATACGCCACCTGCAATTGATCCAGCCTACGGGTGAAGGCGTTGCCAAATCGGGCGTTGATGTTGTTCAGTTGGTGGAAGTTCTTCGCCACTTCCGGGTAGTCGAGGCTGCCTTCGGACGTGCGCCAACGCTTGGCCTGAGCTTTCAGCTCACCTGCCATGTGCAGTTCAACCAGGGTGTACTGCTTTGTATCCGGCGGCGATTCCAGGATGGGTGCTTGCAGCTCTGTCTGTTGCGGGTAGACCCGTTGCAGGTCTTGAAGCGCTGTCTCGTGAAGCGAAGTGAACGCTGAAGAGAAGGTCTCCAGCGCATTTTTCAGGCGCTCGCGTTGTTCGTTGAGCGCCTTTATGGCGTCGTTGGTCTCAATGGCGGTGTAAGTCTCGCCCTTTGCCAACACGCCGTTGGCGACCGCCCAATCAACAATCGGCGCGGTTACATTGTTATGGTTGAGAAATCGTGTCCATCTGGCTGACGCCGGCATGTGGGCGAGGGTCATTAAGTCGTCGTAGCTCAGTTGACGCGACGAGCCCGACAATTCCTGCTCGGTGTACATGACGTAGTGTTTGAACAGCACCCAGGCTTGGGAGGTCATGAAGGGCAATGCTTCTGGAATATTTCGAATCAGGAACTCCGGCGATTTGTTGGACAGCAGCACGTGTGCGGCCAGGGCTGCTGTTGGGCGTGAAAGCGCCGTCAGGCTGGCTTCGATGATTTCGCGGACGAACGCAAGGGACTCCCCCCATAGGTAGCTGTCCGTCAGGTCGAACACGTTGATCGAACCCTGGGGTGCATTCAATGCAGGGTCCAGGCTCAGTATCAGCGCGGCCAGCACCAATGCCTTACGGCTGGCACGGGTGGTGGTTTCACCGGCGTCGCGCCCATGCCAATCGACCTGGTTTGACAACTCTTCGCCGAGCGCCAGGGCGCGGGTGGAATGCAGTAGGTGAGACAGCAAAAAGTCTGCTTCGGCGCGCACGTCGTGCACAGGCCTGTCTTTCAGGATCGGTTCGCTAAGGTAGGTAAACAGGTGGGAGTACGTCTGCGGAAGGGTGCGCCGACTGATATCGAGGATCAGCTGGTTTTGGGGCCGCGACAAGGTCCAGCGTGAAGGTTGCGCCAGGGTCAGTGCTCCCCAGTACTGGCTGGACTGAGGTTTGATGGTCAAAGGGATTGCCAGCAGGCGAGCGGTCTTAAGTGCTTCACCCGCGTTGCTGGGGGCTTCGACGTCACAGAGCGCGAGCGCCTGCTTGAGGGAGACCTCGCCATTACTGCGCAATTCGCCTCCGTTGTTTCGGACGGCAATCAGCAGCGGCGGTAGCAGCGCTCGCAGGCGCTCGTTCTCCAGTACTTCAGCACTGAGTTGCTTCCACTGCCCGTCCAGCCCCCGGGCGCCCATATGCGCAACGGTGAGTAACACATGGCTTCCCGGGTCAATGCCTTTAGCATCGCGCAGGGCGATGAAATCCGGGTGCTCTGTCAGCTTCACCAGCAATTGACGGGCCTTTTCCAGCCCAGGCCCGAAGACATCCGGGTCCATGTCGACGATCCGGTTGAGCTCGATTCTATCCGCCGCTTGTTTACCTAAAGCGGTTTGTTGCAGCGCGACCTGCATGTGGTAACGATCATTTAGCAGGCCCAGGTAGTAGCGATGGGCATAGACCGCAGAGAAGGAGCGTGCCCATTCACTGATGTAGGGCACGACAGGTGGCGACCATTGGCGTAACAACGCCAGCAGTTGCGTCAAATCGCCTCCGCTGGCAGGGCGTTCGATACCGTAGACGGACAACAAGGAGGCCACGCTGAATGTCTCATCCTGGTACACATTGCTCTGGAGTGTGGCGGCCAGTCGCTCCAACTCTTGCCACCGAGGTGTATCCGAGGGCGGAATATAACGAGTGTTGTTCTGACGGCTGGGCGGGAGGATGCACAGCGCGCGCATTTCGTAATCGTAATAGTAGCTGGCGGTTTTTTCGGCATCCCTGTCGAGGCCCAGTTTCCCGATAAGCGCACCCAGCAGTCGGGTCGCGTATTTCATGGTATGGGCCAGCAGCGAGTCAGAGCGCAAGGCGATGTGTTTGCGGTACACCTGGAGCCAATCAAAATCTTGGTCGCCGTTGCGGGTTTCCTCCAGTACGCGAATCAACTGCTGGTAGTCCAATTGCTGGTTCTTCAGCTCGCTATGAATGACCGACTTGCTGTGGCCGCTGTCATCAATGCCAGGAAAACCGTTGAGCGCGTGTAGCTCATCGACAATCACCTGCACCTGCAAGCTGTTGTCGGGCAGCGGGTAGCCATGGAAGGCAAGGGCCAGTTTCAAGGGCAATGTGCGGTCCTCGATCTCGAAACGGTTGCCCAGATAGGGCATGCCAACGTTGCCGGTGTCGATGACTTGGGTGATCGCCAGGATCGGGTACGCCACTTCCCGCCATCCCGAATCATCAGCCAGTGTGAAGGTGTGCAACGGCGCGTGGTAGGGCGCCTGTTTCCTCGCTTGTAAACGGGTGCCTTGCAGAAACAACGTTGGCAGGTCCAGGTCAAGAGCATCTGCCCAATCCAGAAAGGCCGGTTGATTGATCGCTTTCCAGTACACGGCCAGCCAACTGCTGAGTAGTGAGTCTTCGGGAATGGTGACGCGCAGCTCATGCAGCGAGCGCGGCGGGGTTGGGCCTAATGCCACTGACAGTGTGTTGATCAGGTTGGCGGCCAGGGTCTGGCTGGCCTTGAGTCCCATGCTTTGTGCCTGGCTCAGATAGTCGGGTGAAGGGGAGAGGTTTTCAACGGGTTGGGTGAAATGACGCAGATGCTCCATGGCGATGAGGCTCGCTGAGTAAAGGGAGCTTACATCGTCCAATGCCCTGGCGTTGGACGACAGGGGGCGCTTCCTCTCGGGCGGTGGCTTAAATCAGCCGCTTGAGTAGGCGGTTAGATATCCCTTCGTTGCCGAAACCAACGGCCACCTTGTCGGTTTCGCCCAAATCAAGTGGCGTGCTGAACACGCGGTGATCTCAGCGCCCGATGTTGCTGAACTGCAACGCCTGTACCTCCAAGAGCGCTTCACTGGCCTGGGCATCGGCTATCGACTGTTGACGGCGGCCGAGGAGCGGGCGGCGCAAGGGGGCGCTTCATTGTTGTGGGCGACCGTGTGGGTGGGGAATGAACGGACCCTGGGAGTTTATCCAAAACGTGGCTACGTGTTACTCGGTTCGCCGACGTATAGCTTCCAGGGCGAAACCCATCAGAACCGCTTGTTTGGCAAAGCGCTGTCTCTCACAACTGCATAGGCAGAAATACCCGGCTGCTACCCTCAGGTTTGCAGGGCACTTCACCGAACGAGAATACGCTCGGCATCGGGGGTTGGTTGGTCGCTGATTTCAACATGCGCTGCGTTCATCTCTAGAGCGCCATGACCATTTCATGCCACGCCATGCCACCGTGATCCGACGGCGAAGGTCGCACATAGTCATAGCCCATGCGCTCGTACAACGGCACGTGATGTTTTTTGCACATCAAGTGAATCGCCTGCTTGCCCATGGTGCGCATGCGCTGCACAAACTCTGTCATCAACGCCTTGGAATAGCCCTTACCCTGATGCGCCGGGTCGACCACCACCGACATGATCACCACATTCGGCGCCTCGGCCGAATGGCCCACCAACTCCTTGAACGCCTCGTCCGACATCACCACGTCATAAGCGCAACCGCAGTTGATGAAACCCACGGTTTGGCCCTCGGCCTCCAGAATCAAAAAGCCTTGCGGGTACTGCGCAATGCGCGTGGCGATCTTTTCCAGGGTCGCGGCTTCGTCGCCTTCGTAGGCGCTGATCTCGATGTCAAAGCAACGGGCGGCGTCGGCGGCTACGGCGTTGCGGAAGGTGAGGGCGGGCATGGACGTTTCCTGAGGCGTTGAGCGAGAGGCCACATGATAGACAAACATCGACCCCAGCAACACAAAACCCCCTGTAGAGCACTCCCTAAAGACCTGAATGGGCTTGTTGTGGTGAGTGAGCTTTCTGTGGTGAGCGGGGCAAGCCCGCTCACCACAACAAGCCGGTTTGCCATAAAAAAGCATCTGACGAGCTATCCAAAAATTAGAAAACCCGCCAAGGCGGGGTTTCTGATTGCTCAAGTTGCAGGCGGCGAATGTATCAAACCCCGCCCACCAGCTTCCCCCCCTCCATCCGGCGCTTATACGCACTGTCCCGGCTCGCCAACCAGAAATACAACGGCGACGTCACCACCAACCCAACCACCCAGGACAAGTCCGCCCCGTTGATGTGTTCCGAAATCGGCCCCACATACAGCGGCGTATTCATAAATGGAATCTGCACCACAATGCCGACCGCATACGCCAACAGCGCCTGTGGGTTGTACCGCCCGTAAATCCCGCCATCCACGCGGAAGATCGAGGCAATGTCGTATTTGCCCTTATGGATCGCGTAGAAGTCGATCAGGTTGATCGCCGTCCACGGCACCAGTACCACCAGTAGCACCAGCACCATGTCGACGAAGTGGCCGATGAAGTCCTTGGAGGCAAACACCGCGGCAATCGCACAGGCCGCCAGCACCAGGATCGAGATCACCGCGCGGCTTTTGGCCGTTGGAATCCAGCGGTAGGCAAAGGTCTGCACCAGGGTGATGATCGACAGTACGGCACCGTACAGGTTGAGGGCGTTGTGGCTGATCACGCTGAGCAGGAACAGCACCAGCATCAATGGGCCGATCGCGCCGGTGGCGAGTTTGACCGCGTCCATGGTGTCCATGCCGACTGGCGTGGCGAGGACGGCGACGGCGCCGAAGATGAACGACAGGCTGGAGCCCAGGGCCGAGCCGAGGTAGGTGGTCCAGAAGGTGGATGCGACCGGCACGTCTGCCGGCAGGTAGCGGGAGTAGTCGGACACATAAGGGGCGAATGCGATTTGCCACAGCGCCGCCAGGGACACGGTTGCCAGCCAACCGGAGATGTTGAATTCACCGCGGGTCAGGAAGTCGGTGGTTTGCACGTGAGTAAAAATATAGCCAAACCCCAGCACGATCCCGGCGCCCAACACCCAAGTGCCGATGCGGTTGAGCACGTGGATGAAGCGGTAGCCGATGATGCCGATGATCCCGGAACCAATGGCGCCGATCACGATGCCCACCGGCACGGGCACCGCGTCGACTACGCCGTGCAGGGATTTACCCGCAAGTACGATGTTGGAGGCGAAGAAACCGATGTACATCACGCCGGCGATCACCACCACCAGCAAGGCGCCGAGGGAGCCGAACTGGGCGCGGCTCTGGATCATTTGCGGGATGCCCATTTGCGGGCCCTGGGCTGAGTGCAGCGCCATCAGCACGCCGCCGACCAGGTGGCCGACGAGGATGGCGACGATGCCCCAGAGGAGGTTGAGGTGGAACAGTTGCACACCCAGCGCACCCGTGACGATCGGCAGCGGCGCAATGTTGCCGCCGAACCACAAGGTGAACAGGTCTCTTACCTTTCCATGGCGATCTTCCGGAGGCACGTATCCAATCGTGTGTTTTTCGATAAGCGGGGCGGAGGATGTTGCAGTGGTGACCATGACGAACTCCAAGGCAAGGTGAGTACGTTGACGTACTTCGCTGTGCGCCACGTGCGCGGCGCTTTGTTGTTGGAGTGATGATCTGCAATGGGCGCAGGGAGGTAAATTAGTAAGTTTGTTGCTATAGACCTTAAAAAATATAGCTCGCAGCCGTGCCGCGCTCCGGTATGTTGCCTACACCTGTTTAGCGGGCGAAGTCCCACGTTTCTGGAGGTCCCGATGGCTGCGTACAACCTGCGCCAACTCAGATATTTCGTCACCACGGCCGAATGCGGCAGCGTCGCCGAGGCCTCGCGCAAGCTGTACATCGCGCAGCCGTCGGTGTCCACGGCGATCAAGCAGTTGGAAGACAGCTTTGGCGTGCAGCTGTTTATCCGTCATCACGCCCAGGGGGTGTCGCTGACGCCCAGCGGCGCACGCTTCTATCGCAAGGCCCTGGAACTGCTGCGCGTAGCCCATGAGTTCGAGCAGAACGCCCTCGCGGACAATGACGTGGTGGCGGGGCAAATCGATATCGGCTGCTTTGAAACCGTGGCGCCGCTTTACCTGCCCCGCTTGATCGCCGGCTTCAAGGCGCGTTGGCCGGGGGTGGAGATCCGCATTCGTGATGGCGAGCAGCAGGAACTGGTGCAGGCGTTGACGGCGGGCAGTATCGACGTGGCGATGCTGTTCGAACATGACCTGGGCACGACCATCGAAACCACGCCATTGATGCCGCCGCAGCAGCCCTATGCGCTGTTGCCGGCGGATCATCGTTTCGCGCAGCAGGCCAAGGTCTCACTGGCGGACCTGGTGCTGGAACCGATGATCTTGCTGGATGTGCTGCCGAGTCGCACCTACTTCGTGAGCATCTTTGAAGAGCGCGGGCTGACGCCGAATATCGTGTTCAGCTCGCCGTCCATCGAGATGGTGCGGGGGATGGTGGGGCGGGGGTTCGGGTTTTCCATCCTGGTGACCAAGCCGTTTACCGAATACACCTACGATGGCCAGAAAGTGTTGTGTGTGCCGTTGGCAGAAACGGTGACCGGTTCAGGCTTGTCGGCAGTCTGGCTTCGCCGCGCGCCGTTGACCAAGCCGGTGCAACTGTTTGTCGATTACTGCCGCGAAGAACTCGCCCGACTCCTCGCCTAGGGCTCCGGCCGTAGGAACCGAGCTTTTGTAGTGAGCGAGCTTGCCTCGCACGGGGCAAGCCCACTCACCACAAAAACAAGGCCACAGGGATTTGCATGAAGTGTTCAGGCGCGAATCGAGTCCAGCATCCGCCCCAGCATAGCGTCACACCCCGCCAGTTGCTCCAGGCTGACAAACTCATCCGGCTTATGCCCCTGGTCCATGCTCCCCGGTCCGCACACCACCGTGGGAACGCCCACGGCGTCAAACAACCCACCTTCAGTGCCAAACGCCACCGTGCCGAACGCCCGCGAGCCGGAAAACGCCGCGATCAACTCCGCCGCCTGGCTGCGCTCATCGGTGACCAAGCCTGGGTAGGCCGACAACTCAGTAAAGTGAATCGCACTCTGCGCACTCACCGCCTGCATGCGCGGCAACACCTGCTGCTCGGCGTAGGCCTTCAGTTCTTCAGCCACTTCGGCGGGGTCCTGCGACGGCAACGCACGCACTTCAAAATCGAACCGGCAATCCGCCGGGACGATATTCAGGGCCTTGCCACCGCTGATCACACCGGTTTGCACCGTGCTGAACGGCGGATCAAACCGCGCATCCTGGGTCTCCCGCAGCCGCTGGCCAATCCGTCCCAGCTCACCAATCAGCTCGGCAGCATGCTCAATCGCATTCACGCCATACGGTGCGTAGGCCGAATGGCATGCCTCGCCGTGCACGTCGCAGCGCATCGCCAACTTGCCCTTGTGGCCGAGCACCGGCTTGAGTTCGGTCGGTTCGCCGATGATGCACAGCATGGGTTTCACTGGCCGTTCTTCAAGCACCTTGAGTAACGAACGCACGCCCAGGCAACCGACTTCTTCGTCATAGGACAGTGCGATGTGCACCGGCATCCGCAACGGCGCCGCGACCAACGCCGGCACCAGTGCCAACACGCAGGCGATATAACCCTTCATGTCGGCGGTGCCGCGCCCGAACAGCTTGCCGTCGCGTTCGGTCAGCTCGAACGGCGGTACGGTCCAGGGCTGGCCGTCCACCGGTACCACATCGGTGTGCCCCGACAGCACGATCCCCGGCAACTCAACCGGACCCACGCTGGCAAACAAATTGGCCTTGCTGTGATCTTCGTTGTAGACCAACTCGCTGGATACCCCGAAACCGGCCAGGTAATCGCGTACAAACTCGATCAGTTGCAGGTTGGATTCGCGGCTGGTGGTGTCAAACCCCACCAGCGCCTGCAGCAGTTCGCGGCTGGTGCTCATCGGTCGTCTCCGGCCACGCCGTAGCCAGGGGAGCGGTCCGGGGCAAGGGCGCGGTCGATGTAGTCCTGCAATTGCGGGCGATAGGCCTCCCAGAGCTTTTGCAATTCAAGGATCGGTTGTTCATCGGCCCAATCCACGCGCAGGTTGATGATCGGCCAGGTCAGTTCGCCCACCACCACCAGCGCGGCGGAGTGCACCGGGCCGGCTTCGCCACCGGCGGCGATGGCGGCATGCATCGCCGCTAGCAACCGGTCCGCCAACTGGCCTTCACCTTGCTCGAAGGCCGTGATCATCGCCTCGATCACCGTGCGGTCGGCGAGCATGTTGCCCGCCGCCACACATTGTTCGCCCGACACGGCGTTATGGGTGCCGAGGGTTTCGCTGCCGCTGAAATGCACGCTGCGGCCCAGGTGATCAATCGCCGTCAGTTGCCGGTACTGGCTGTAACCGTTGCGCGTCAGCGCCTTGTCGACCGCATCGGCGGGTGCGAGGCCTTGCTCCAACAGGTCCAGCACGTCCGGGCCCAGGGCCGGGAGGGTGATGTTCTGGGTCGACACCGCGCCCACGCCGGGCCGCAGCCACGGGCAACGGGCACCTACGGCAATGCTCGATGAGCTGATGGCAATGCCCAGCTGGCCGGTTTCGGCACAACGGCCGACGATTGAAAAGGTCATGTGCGGCTCCTTACTCTGGAATAACGGCGATCACATCGATTTCCATCAACCACTGCGGCTGACCGAGCGCCGATACGACCAGCCCGGTGGAAATCGGGAACACGCCCTTGAGCCATTTGCCGACTTCCTGATACACCGGCTCGCGGTAGCGCGGGTCGATCAGGTAGGTGGTGGTCTTGACGATATGCGACAGGTCGGAACCGGCCTCTTCCAGCAGTTGCTTGACGTTTTTCATCGCTTGCTCAGCCTGGGCGCGCGGGTCGCCAAGGCCAATCAGGTTACCTTCGAAATCCGTGCCCACCTGGCCGCGCACGTACACGGTATTGCCGGCACGTACGGCCTGGCACAGGTCGTTGTCCAGGCTCTGATTAGGGTAGGTTTCCTTGGTGTTGAACATGCGGATGCGAGTGTGAGTAGGCATCAAAAACTCCGGCAATAAAGGGATCAGGCGCTGACAGGGGAGGGACGAACCACCGGGGCGGCTTCGCGGTATTCAAGGTATTGACGCTGGATGGCGATGTGGTCGGCCACATACTTGGCGTCATGCCAGACGCCCCAGATAAACGATGAACCCCGACGCGATTGCCATGGCAAGCCGAGGAAGTAGATCCCGGCTTCGCTGGACACGCCGCGCTGGTGCTGGGGCTTGCCGGCTTCGTCGAAGGCGGCGACCTTCAGCCAGCTGTAGTCCACGGCAAACCCGGTGGCCCAGATGATCGAGGTGACACCGGCCTGGGCCAGGTCCAGTTCCAGGATCGGGTGCTTGATGCAGTCGGCGTCAGGGAATACGCGACGGGCTTCGGGCTCCAGCGGCAGATCGACGCCGTTACGCTCGATATAGGCGTCGGCTGCGTCCAACAGGGCCAGGTAGTTTTCATCGCCGCGTGCCAGGTTTTCCACCAGGTTCGGCTGGAAGCTGGCGACACTGCCGTTGAAGGCTTGCGTGAGGCCGACCAGGGTCATGCCTTGCTGGGCCAGCTCACGGAAGTCGATGGTCTTGCCGCCGTGTGCGCCGCTGACCGCGATGGTCACGTGCTCACGGCCGGGTTTCATGGCCGCCTGGTCCCACTCGCCCAGCACCCCCAGCCACCAGCAGAAGTCGCGATTGCGATAGGCGCGGGGCGGGCGGTCGTGGGCACCGACCGAGAGATACACCTGGCGTCCGGAGCGCTGCAATTCATCGGCGATCTGCACGCCGGAGGAACCCGCGCCCACCACCAGCACCGCACCGGCCGGCAATTGCGCGGGGTTGCGGTAGTCGGCGGAGTGGATCTGGTGCAGCGCGCTGTCTTTCGGCGCGATGGCCGGAATCACTGGTTTTTGGAACGGCCCGGTGGCGGCGACCACACGGTTGGCCTCGATCACGCCTTCGCTGGTGTGCACGGTAAAGCCTGGGCGGCCGACATTACGCACCACGGACAGCACATCCACGCCGGTACGGATCGGCGCATTGAACTTGCGGGCATAGGCTTCAAAGTAATCCGCCACATGCTCTTTCGGCGCAAATCCATCCGGAGCGACCGTGTCGAATTCCAGCCCCGGAAAGCGGTCATGCCAGGCCGGCCCATTGGCCACCAGCGAATCCCAACGCCCGGTGCGCCAGCGCTCGGCGATACGGCTGCGCTCCAGCACCAAGTGGGGCACCCCTTGCTTGCTCAGATGCTCGCTCATGGCCACGCCAGCTTGGCCGGCGCCTACCACCAGCGTGTCTGTTTTTGTTATTGCTTGAGTCATGTCTCTGTCCTTGCGTAATGCAGTTGGATTCAGCGTTGGCATGACTTCAAGGCTAGGGGGAGGGGGGTTATAAATAAAATATTATTAAGCTGGGAAGTGAGCATAAATATCGGATGCAGGGCTGACCAAGCGACTGGCAAGCAGCGTCTTTGGTGAACCCGCTTACCACTAAAACTCCCCGGAATACTTCACCGCTGCCGCCGCCCGCGACGGCACATCCAGCGTGCGCAACAACGACGACACATGGATGCGCACGGTAAACGGCGAGATATCCAGGGCCTTGGCGATTTCCTTGTTGGTCTTGCCTTGGGCGATCAGGCGCAGCACGTCCTGTTGGCGGGCGGTGAGGGTGTGGGTGTCCAGCGGCAGCAGGCCGGAGGGGGCGAACTTGACCAGCACTTCGCCTTCGCGGATGGCCAGCAGGGCCTGGCCGATCTCATCGGGGGCGATGTTCTTGCCAATGAAGCCATCTGCGCCCAGGGCCATGACCTGATCGATCAATGCCGGGTCATCCACCATCGACACCACGATCAACGTGGTGCGCCGCAGTTGCTGGCGCAGGTCGACCAGTTGGCTCATGCAGGTCAGGCCGGGGAAGCGCAGGTCGAGGATCAGGGTATCGACCTCGCCGCCTTCTCGGATCAGCGCGAGCACCGTTTCCAGGTCGCCAGCTTCCTGCATCAAAGCGTCCGGCAGTATGCGCTGTACGGTGCGCAACATGGCCTCGCGAAACATTGGGTGATCGTCGGCGATGATGATGCGACCGGTCATAGGAGTGCTCCTTCCTGGGGCAAGGCTGTGCAGTTGCATGCTACCTTACCACCGCGCCCTGGGCCTGCCTGGGGTGTGTGAAGGAATTGATGACTGCCGCACAAGGACGTAACCCCATGAGCCTTGAGACCAACTCCGAACTCGATCAAGCCAACCTGCGCATTGTGGTGGCCAGCATTGCCATTGTGTATATCGGCGCGCTGGGCTTCCTGCCCGGACAGTCGGTGGACACCTACCTGCCGGTGATCCTGTATATCTTCCTGTTCCTGCTGGCCTCCATAGTCTTGCGCCAGGTGATTGTGCGCTGGCCCGGGCATTATCCGGCACGGCGGATCTTCGGCATGCTTCACGACTACACCGGCACCTCGTTCGGTATGGTGGTCGGCGGCGAGGCGGCCTTGCCATTGTATGCGGTGATGGTGTGGGTCAACCTCGGCAATGGCATGCGCTACGGCTCGCGATACCTGGCGATTGCCACGGCGTTGGCGTTGCTGGCGCTGCTGATCGTGTATCGCCTCACACCGGTGTGGCAGGCGCAACCTTTCATGGTGCTGATGCTGATGATCACCAGCACGGTGATCCCGGTGTACGCGCATATCCTGCTGGAGCGCACGCGCAAGGCATCTGAGCAGGCCATCGCCGCCAACCTGGAAAAATCCCGTTTCCTCGCCCAGGCCAGCCATGATTTGCGCCAACCCATCCACTCCATCGGCCTGTTCACCGCGTGCCTGCGCGAAGCCCGGCTGGGCGATGAAGAGCGGCGCCTGGTGGATAACATCGACCGTTCGCTGCTGAACGTGTCGCAATTGTTCCGCTCGATTCTCGACCTCTACACCCTCGACAACGGCCGCCTGCTGCCTAAATACCAGGCGGTACACCTGGGCGAGTTCCTTGCCGACCTGGTGCGCCAGAACGCCGAGGCCGCGCGCTGGGCGGGGGTGGAATTGCGCCTGCGGCCGTGCGCGCACTGGGTGCTGGTCGACCCGGCGCTGTTGGCGACCATGGTGCAGAACGTGCTGTCCAATTGTTTCAAATATGGCGCGCATCGTCCGGTGCTGATCGGCGTGCGCATTCGCGACGGCGGCTTGGCGGTGGAGATTCATGACCGGGGGCGAGGGATTGCCGAGGAGCATCTGTCAAAGGTCTTCGAGGAGTTTTATCGGGTACGCCACCTGCGTGACAAAGACGTCGAAGGCGTGGGCCTCGGGCTGTCCATCGTCAGGCGTTTGGGGCAGTTGATGGGGGTTCAAGTGAGCCTGCGTTCACGAGTGGGTCATGGCACTTCCGTAAGCCTGTATGGCCTCACCCTGGCCACCGCGCCGCGAGCAACGGCTCCGCGTGATGACACGCGCCAGGCCGGGTTGCTCACCGGGTTGAAGGTGTGCCTGGTGGAAGATGACCACAACGTGTTGCTCGCCACCCAGGCGCTGCTGGAGCGCTGGGGATGCGAGGTGCAGGCGGCGTCCTCGGGGCGTGATCTGGTGAGTGATTGCGACATCATCGTCGCCGACTACGATCTGGGTAACCACGCCACCGGTATCGAATGCATTGATGCCCTGCGCGAACAACGTGGCTGGGCGGTCCCGGCGCTGATCCTCACCGGGCACGATGTGGAGAAAATCCAGGCCGCGTTGCACGACCGTCAGATCGCCATTCTCTCCAAGCCTGTGCGCCCCGCTGAACTGCGCGGTGTTCTGCGGGACCTGAGCCAGGAGGCGGTTACTGGGTGAAGCCCTGAAGGGGGTTGCCGCGTGCACCTTTGGGCTGGCAGTAGGCGGCAGGCTTCATCAGCCCAAAGCTCGCCACCGCGAACGCTCCGCCGCTGGCACCGCTGGGCACTGAGCAGTTGTATTCGCCGGAGGCGGCACTGGCGACGTAGTAGGTGGTCATCGAGTCGCTGCGCACATTGGAGATACGCTTGACCGGCTCACCCAGGTTGGTTTCCGACAGCGTCTTGAGGTGGTCTTCGGTAGGCTTGATGTTGCTGCAGCCGGCCACGCCGATGATCAGGGCACCCAACAGGGTAAGGCGGGTAACAGAGGATTGCAGTTTCATGGTGCTTCTTCCTTGGGGTTGTTATGGTTTTTCCAGCGCACAACGCGCCCACGCGCAAGAGATGCACGGTGCCGAAGGAGCGCTGGAAGTGTCGGGGAATATAGCGCCGCAGGGGGGAGGGGTCGATTAGCACAAGTGTGCTAATGGCACGATGATTTCATGGAAGGAGCGTGAAATGCTGGAGATAAAACGGGCTACCCCAGAACACGCCCAGGTGGCGTTCGACATCCGCTTGCAGGCCATTCGCGGCCAATGCATCGGCGCGTACACGCGCGAGCAAATGCTGCTGTGGACGCGGGGTAAGGCCGAAGATGGTTACAGCGCGCTGATGGATAAACCGTTTTACCTGGGGTGGGTGGAGGGTCAGGCGGTCGTCACTGGAATGCTTGATCCGGACAACAATGAAGTCGGCGCGCTGTTCGTCCTGCCGGATCACACCGGATGCGGCTATGGCAAGGCGATGCTGGATTTTCTAGAGGACCAGGCGCATAAGCGGGGCATCCCCACATTGGTGCTGGATTCGACGCTGAATGCAGTGGATTTCTACCGCGCGCACGGGTATGCGGGAGATGAGGAGGCGGTCTATCACTCACCATCAGGGTTGCAGTTGGCCTGTATCCCGATGACTAAACACCTTACGACCTGACACCCAACCCCTGTAGGAGCCGGCTTGCCGGCGAAAAAATCACGGACGCCGCACTCATCCAGAACACCAGTGTCATCGTTGCCGATTTTCGCTGGCAAGCCAGCGCCTACAGTGGAACTGTTTCAATCATCAAAACGTGCCTGTAGGCGTTCGATGACCTGCGCCACCGAGGCTCCGTGGATTACCGGTGGTGTGAGGCTCTCGCCAAACTCACGCCACACAAACAGCGTTAACTCCGCGCCATCGGTCAACGTTTGCGTCGGGGGCTGCGAGCCAAAATCCTGCAGCAAGCGATACCGATCATCCCGCCAGAATGCTTCCTCCACCCAGTCGTACACCGGTATGAAATGAAAATGCAGCGGGAATCCCGGCATGTGTCCATAGCGGCTGATGTACAGCCATTTCGGCTTGAGCTGCGCTTCTACCACTCGCTGGGTTTTCGCCAGCAGCCCACCCAACTCGGCCAGCGCTGCTTCCGGCATGTCGGCCAGGGAATGGATCGGTCTCTTGGCGCCCAACATCAGGTAGCCGGGCAACGCCGAGGCCAGGTGGTGGTTGAGCAGCCAGTGTTCGGTTTCGTGAAGGATGTACGCGGGGTCGATGTGCATAAGCGAATCCAGGGGAGCGGTGCGAGCAGGATACCTGTATCCCAGAAAAGCGTTTGATCTGTGCCTATCGCCCGTTGCTCCAGATGATTAGCCTCAAGCCTCGCTAAATAACCATCGAGCCCACCATGGAACTCACTGCCGTCCCTTTTGGCACCACCGACTGGTCTACTGTCGAACCTGCCATTCACCCAGGCATTACCGGCAATGCGTTATGGCGCACCTGCCACTTCGGCACAACCCGCGTGCGCATGGTCGAATATACCCCCGGCTACCTTGCGGATCACTGGTGCTGGAGAGGGCACATTCTGTTGTGCCTTGAAGGCGAGTTGCACACCAAATTGGAAGACGGCCGTCAGTTCACCCTGACGGCCGGAATGAGTTACCAGGTGGGCAATGACATGGAAGGCCATCGCTCATCGACGACTAGTGGGGCGAAGCTGTTTATTGTGGATTGAGGCGCACGATCAACTTGCCGAAATTGCGACCTTCCAGCAGCCCGATGAACGCTTCGGGTGCCCGCGCCAGTCCGTCGACAATGTCCTCGCGCCATTTGAGTTTGCCTTCGGCGATCCACTGCGCGGCGTCGTGCAGGAATTTGTCCTGCTGCTGATCGACAAACTCGGTCTGGATAAACCCACGCACGGTCAGGCTCTTGGCGAGAATGTCATGCATCGTTGCAGGCAATCGGTCCATCGTTGCTTCTTGAAGGGCGTCATCGTTGTAATGAGCGATCAGCCCGCACACGGGTATACGCGCAAAATCATTGAGCAGCGGTCGCACGGCATCCCAGACAGGTCCGGCGACGTTCTCAAAGTACACGTCGATACCCTGGGGGCACGCCATGGCCAGCTGTTCGGCAAAGTCCGCTGCGTGATGGTCAATGACCGCATCAAAGCCGAGTTCGTCTTTCACGAATGCGCACTTATCCGCTCCCCCGGCAATGCCCACGGCACGAGCACCGTGCAGGCGGGCGATCTGGCCGACCACTGAACCGACTGCACCGCTGGCGGCTGCGACGACTACGGTGTCGCCGGGTTTGGGTCTGCCGATATTGAGCAGGCCGGCGTAGGCCGTGAAGCCCGGCATGCCCAGCACGCCGAGGGCGGTGGTCAGCGGTGCGACGCTTGGGTCCAGGCGGCGCAGGTCTTGTCCGTCAGACAACGCGAAGCGCTGCCAGCCGGCGTAGGCCAATACGATATCGCCTGCGTGCCAATCGACGTGACGTGAGTGCTTGATACGCGCCACGGTGCCGCCGACCATCACCTCACCGATGCCCACCGGCTCGGCATACGATTTGGCTGCACTCATGCGCCAGCGCATGTAAGGGTCGAGAGACAGGTAAAGGTTTTCCAGCAGCACCTGTCCATCGTTCGGCTCGGGGATCGGTGCGTACTCAAGGCGGAAATCGCTGGTTTTCGGGCGACCTTCGGGGCGAGCGGCCAATACGACGCGCGGGTTCTGGGGGTTATCCATGATGTTTCTACTCACTGATTGAACAGGCTGAGCAGCGTAGTCATACGATGGGTATCAAGGTAGGCTGATAGCGGTTGATTCAGAGTTATGCCAAACATGATATCCGACGCGTTCGAACCTTATTTGCTGCGCACCTTTGTTGCGGTGTGTCATCACGGCAGCCTCAGTGGCGCCGCGCACCAGGCGGGCAGGGCGCAATCGGCGCTGAGCGCGCAGATTCGCCGGCTGGAAGAATTGCTCGGGCAACGCCTGTTGCGTCGCACCGGGCGTGGCGTGGTGCCGACCACTGAGGGCGAACTGTTGCTCAGCTATGCCACACGCATCCTGGCGTTGGGCGAAACAGTGGCGACACGCTTGAAGGAGCGTACGGTAATGGGCACGGTGCGCGTCGGCCTGTCGGAAGACGTCGCCGTCTCAGCATTGCCAGCCGCCCTGGGCCGCTTACGCCGTGCCAGCCCCCACGTGCACATGGACATCACCGTGGACCACGGCGATGCACTTGCTGAACGCTGGCACGATGGTTTGCTCGACGTTGCCATTGGCGTGAGCTCGGTATTTGCCGCCGACCCCGTGCATACCTGGAATATGCCGTTGTATTGGGTGTGCGGGATCGATGACGAGATCGACCCGGCGTTGGCGTTGGATGTCATCGTGTACGCCGAACCTTGCGCGTGGCGGCGCCTGATGTTCGACGCGTTATTGACTGCCGGCCGCGATTTCCGTGTCACCGTCACCAGCCCGAATATCGGCGTGATCATGGCTGCCGTGGAAAGCGGCTTGGGCGTCGCGTTGTTGCCTGCCGAAAATATCCGCCCGGACACCATGCGCGTGATCGCACTGGGGCCCAACGGCAGCCCGGCGTTAAGCGTCAATTATGGGTTGTTCGCGGTACCGCGTCAGACCGACAGCATTCGCGCCACGGTCGAGTTGCTCAGCGAGAGTTTTCACCTGATGACGCAGCCAAGGGCAGGTGGCCTGATCCGTAGCGATACACCCCACCCGACGCCCGCGCCAAGCCGATAAAACGCTCGTTTGGTGTGGTGAGCGGGCTTGCCCCGCGCTGGGCTGCGAAGCAGCCCTAAAACCATCCACTGCGTTCTGTCAGAGGGAATTGAGTGCTCTTGGTTGGGGCCGCTTCGCGCCCCAGCGCGGGGCAAGCCCGCTCACCACAGTAAGCTCGCTCACCACAACAGAACTGACAAACCTTCCGAACCCGTCAGCCACAGTCCCCATCAATGCATCTTGCTGTGATCCATCCCGTCCACGCCACGGGCCGGTGCCTTCACTTCAATCGCCTGCTGCTCGCCCTTGGCGTTCTGCACTGTCAGGGTCAGCGGCACCTGGTCGCCTTCCTTGATCTGGCCGGTCAGGCCCATCAGCATCACGTGGTAGCCGTTAGGGTCGAGGGACACGGCCTTGCCGGCGGGCAGGGCTACCGAATTCACCGGGCCCATGCGCATCACGTCGTCCTTCATGCTCATTTCATGGATCTGCACGTCCTTGGCCACCGGCGAGGCCACGCTCAACAGTTGGCTGTCGCTGTCGGCGGTGACGGTCATGAACGCGCCGCTGGACGGCTGGCCCGGCACGGTGGCGCGTACCCAGGCGTCGGTTACTTCCACCTGGGCGCTGGCGTGGGCGGCAAGGCCCAGCAGGGTCAGGCCGATGAGGGTGCGTTTGAGGTGTTGAACGGCAGTCATTAGCAGACCTCCATGACGGTGAGCAGGTCTTCTGCGCACTCTTTAGCGGTAAGGGATGCCTGCAGGCCCAGGCGCAGGTTGCCACGGGTGTCGAACACGAAGCTGGTGGCGGTGTGGGACAGTGTGTAGGTGTCGCCGGCGGGGATCTTTTCATAAAAGATCCCGAATTCCTTGGCGGCCACGGCGATTTCTTCCGGGGTGCCGTACAGCGCCTCGAAGCTCGGATCGAAGGCTTTGACGTACTTGTCGAGAATCTCGGGGGTGTCGCGTTCCGGGTCTAGGGTGATGAACACCACCTGCATGATTTCGCCGTCGCGGCCCATCAGCTTCTTGGCCTGCGCGGCGCGCGCCAGGGTGGTCGGGCACACCGCCGGGCATTGGGTGAAACCGAAGAACACCACCGGCATCAGGCCACGGAACGAACTCAAGGTGACGGTTTCGCCGTCGGTGTTCTTGAGCTTGAAGGTACGGCCCATGATCTTGTCGCTCAGGTCCTTGCCGTACTTGAAGTTCAGCTTGGGGCTGTAGTCACAGCCGCCCAGCAGGCTGCCCAGGCCCAGCAGGCCCATTCCGGTCAGCACTTTGCGGCGGGTGAATAAGGTACTCATCAACGTGCATCCTGTGAAACGCCTGCATTGCTCTGGATCAATACGTCAGGCTTTGAGGGCGCCCAGTCTACCAACCCTGGGAAGTGCACGTAATCTGCGACGTTCTGCCACAGGGGCCTGCGACACTTCATCCTTTGGCGGCTCTGGTGGTAGAGTCGCCGCCATGAAATTGAGCCACCCCGACCGTTCCCTGATTGCCTGGGCCCTGTACTTCTGCGTGCTGATGAACCTGTTCGTCTGCGGTTTGGGGCATGGGCAGATGATGGGCCAGGAACTGAATGGCATCGGCGGGGCGTTCTGTTCGGTGGACGGCAAGCCGGCACCACTTTCCGACAAAGGGTTGGGCAGCCCGTCTTCCGGCAACATCTCGAACTACTTTGCTTGCCCGGTCTGCAACGCCTTGACGGTTGCGCTGGTGTTTCTGGTGGGTCTCGCCTGGCTGTTGGGCCTGCGGCAAGCCCCTCGACCCGCTCACCAACGGCGCAACAAGGCGCCACCGCGTTATGCCTGGCCTTCGGCCAACCCTCGCGCTTCCCCCACTTTCTGACGTATGCCTTGGGCCTCCCGTGATCGGGCGGCATTCCATCGTCATGACTGTGAGTGCGTTTCATGAACCACCTGTTGCCCGCAGGCGCCAGCCGCCTGGTCAGCAAGGCGTCCCGCCGCCTGCACGCGGAACCGGCGCCGCCTGAATACCCGAGTAATTCCCGCAGCTTCGTGCACCTGGATGCGCGGTTGTTGCCGTATTGGCACACCCTGTTCGATATCTGCCCGGCGCTGCTCAAGCTGGATCCGCCTGAAGGATTGAACCTGTTTCGCAGCTTCATGACCTGGGCCTATCGCAACCGGCCGCCGCTGGATTGGACCTATCACCTGAATGTCTGCCGTTGGCTGCTGGGATCGCCGTATCGGTCGCAGATCGACGACGAGCCGATCGAGGCGTTCATGGCGGCGGCTGCGGCGCGTTGGGTCAATACGGATGAAAGTCAGGCCCAGGGTGTGGCCCTGGCCTGGCAGTCGTCACGGGTTGTAGATTGGAAAGACGCCCGGTCTGCAGGGGACGAACAGCAGGCGTTGCCGCCGCCGCCCGGGGATTTCGCCTGGTGCCCGTTAAAGGCGCCGGACAGTTTCAGTGGGTGGTTGTCGGTGCCTTGAGAGGCTGTTACGGCGTGGCCGACCTGGCCTGCGCGCACCCTGCACCCGGCGGAAATGCTCGCTGATGACGGGTATGAACACGGCGACTGGGGGCTGGCGCCCGCGCCGCCGGGAACGAATGAGCCGTCAACTGCCTGAGCGGGTTTTTTGCTGAGTTTCTTTTTGCTGGCGGTCGGCAGGTTTAGCCGGCTTGCTCGGCTGCTTTGCAGTTTCTTTGGTTTTCTTGTCGCTGTCGGAGGGGCTGCTGGGGTAGGTTCCCGGCGGCAGTGCTGAACCGGCAGCGCTGTCGCCACTCAACGCGCTAGCAGCTGGTTCGGGGTTATCGCCAAATGCGGCGTAGGCGGGGCCGGCGAGCAGAGCTGACAGGCCGACTATAAGTAAAATCCTTTGGGGCAATCTGGTCTTCATGATGCAATCCCCTATCGTGATGCATCAAGAGCCTGAGTTTCCTCCAGGCTCGGGTCATGCCTCGATCAGGCCGCCATTGGCTTGGTCGACTGCAATTTTTTATGCGCCGCTTTCATCGCTTCCATTTCAGCGCCCAACTCTTCAAGCAACGCTTTGCCCAGCAGTTTTTTCGCCTGCGGGAACATCTCGGTTTCTTCTTCCTCGATGTGGTGTTCCAGCAGCTCCTTGACCACTTTTACGCGACCGGAAAACTCCGTAGTCGAAGGTTCGGTCTGCTTCAGATCCGGCAGTACCAAGGAATCGACAGTGCGGTGCTCCTCTTTGGCTTCGTGATACATGATGTCCTGCTCCTTGCCACCGGCCTTCCTGAACGCCGGGTAAAGAATTTCCTCTTCGAGCTTGGTGTGCAGGCTTATTTCCGCTTCCAGCTTGGCCAACAGCTCAGTGCGTTTTTTAACCCCGCGTTCGGTGGATTCACTCAATTGGGTCAACAGGGCCTTCACGCGTTCATGGTCGGCTTTGAGCAGGTCAATGGCATTCATGGGTGACACCTCACGGAAATATTCAGGGCATGTCGAAATGCATGCCTCGTCCCGTACTCAGGTGCATCAGTTGTACCAACTTGAGCTATTTTGAATTCATCAAGTAATTCAATGGCCTACGATAAGCTGAAGGTGGAGCGTGTCGTGCAGGTTGCATGGTGTTGCCTGTGACACGTTGCATTCCACAACCCGTGTCAGTTGACGCAAATTTTAATGAACCCTCGCAGCCATCGCTTGACCTAATGCATACGACCTAGGAGGTGAAGCATGGAAATTCAATACATCTGGATCGGGTTGGCGGTGATTCTGCTGCTCTTGGAACTATGGGCCATCAATATCGTACTGCGCAGCACGGGGGGCTGGGAGTCGAAAGGATTGTGGCTGGTCATTCTGATTTTTGTGCCGTTGTTTGGGCTTATCGCCTGGGCGATGTTCGGGCCCAAACGCGAGATGCCCGAGCAGCGTAAAAGTTGAGTCAGGCCTAAATAGACAACAGGCGCCATTGCGGCGCCTGTTTTCGTTCTGCTCGGAGTCAGCCGGCTACAGCTTTGGCGATGGCCTCGCTGAACGCTGACAAATCGTCCGGTGTACGCGACGTGATCAACGTCCAGCCATTGGCCTGGCATTCCTTGACCTCGGCATCGACCCAGCCTGCGGCGCCGGCGTTTTCCAAGTCGATACGTACACTTTTATAGGAGGTCAGGGTCTTGCCCTTGATCACACCTGCATCGATCAAGGCCCATGGCCCGTGACAGATTGCCGCCACGGTTTTACCCGCTTTGACGAACTCATTGATTAACGTCAGCGCCGCCGCATCCTGGCGCAAGGTATCCGCGTTAACGGTGCCGCCGGGGATCACCAGTGCATCGAACTCGCTGCCCGATAGCTCGGACAGCGCCGCATCGGACTCTACCGTCTTGTCTTTCTCGGTATCGCCGACGAAGGTCTGGGTCGTGCCGCCTTTGCTGGAACCGTGGGTCACTGTCGCGCCATAGCCGCGCAGCGCTTCCAGGGGCTTGAGCAGTTCATCGCGCTCGATACCGGTGTTGGACGTGATGACCAGAATCTTCTTGCCGTTAAGGTTTGAACTCATGATCGAGTGTCTCCTGATGGGGGGGGAAGGATGGATGGGGTATGGGAGAGTTGATCCGGCCCGGGTGGCAAAGGTTTAAATTAATTTGCGCTTATTTCTTGGATGGTTGGCGCGGTCAATTTCCTTGAACTATCCAAGGCTGAAGGCTTCTGCTGCATAGGTGCCCGATATTTCTGCGGGCATTCATTGATTGGAGAATCACCATGACTGCCGATAAGACCCCAGCACCCATCAGCTCCGAAGAAGCTCAGCAGGGCACTGATAAAGCCACAAAAGGCCAGACCCTGGAGCGCCCAAATCCCAACACCGAAACCGTCGATAAAGTGCTGACGCCCACCTCGATCAAGGACACCGAGCGCCAGACCAATGCCATCAACGAGCAGGCCGCCAAGGCCGAGCGCAAGCTGGGCCATTAAACATGGCCCGTTCTATCACCGCGTTGGAGTTGGGCATCGAACTCAAACCCGACGATGATGACGGCCTCTTCAAGTGGTTTATCGCCAGCTTCCTGATGGGCAAGCGCATCCAGGCACCGATTGCCGCACAGGCCTACAAGGTGATAGTTGAAGAGCAGGGCCGCGACACGGCGCGCAAGCTGCAGCACTGCACATCGCGTGAGTTGGTCGCCATGCTCGGGCGCGCGCATTACGTGCGCTATGACGAAACCACCGCGCAACGTTTGCTCGACCTCAGCGCCAAGTTGAATGCTGAGTACGCGGGAAAGATTACGCATATGCGCAGGGCCAGCGAGAGCCGAGCGTCCTTCGAAAAGCGCCTTGGGGAATTCGATGGTGTGGGGCCCAAGACCATCGAGATTTTCATGCGCGATGCCGCCAAGGTGCTGTTTTGACGGCAACCCTGTTTGTGGGCTGTGCCGGCTGGAGTTTGCCGCGTGAGTACTGGGCAGCATTTGCCGACGAGGGCACGCATTTGGAGCGTTATGCTTCGCGCTTCAATGCGGTGGAAATCAACAGTTCGTTCTATCGTCCGCACTTGGCGAAGACGTACGCGCGTTGGGCACATTCGGTGCCGTCGGGCTTTGGTTTTTCGGTCAAAGTGCCCAAGCGCATCACGCATGAATTGCGCTTGCAGGGCTGCGAGGCCGCACTGGATGCGTTTCTCGGGCAATGCCTGCAACTGGGTAAAAAGTTAGGTTGCCTGCTGGTGCAATTGCCGCCTTCGTTGAATTACGAACCGGTTGTTGCCAACGCATTCTTCACGCTGTTGCGCCGACGGTTTACAGGCGCTGTCGTATTGGAACCACGGCACGCGAGTTGGTTAGCGGCTGAAGAGATGCTGCAGGATCTGCAGATTGGGCGAGTGGCTGCCGACCCGCCGGTCATCGAGGCGGGAAATGCTCCGGCCGGTTGGCAGGGCGTGCATTATTGGCGCCTGCACGGAGCACCGCGTATCTACCACAGTGGTTATGGGCCTGAACGCATTCAGGCGTATGCGCGTTTATTGAGTGCGTCTGTTGCGGCTGGCATTCCCACCTGGTGCATCTTCGACAATACCGCCAGCGGTTTGGCCACGCCCGACGCGCTGTGCCTACTCGACTTCCACGCGTAGCACTTCCAACCCTAGTTGCTCATACGCCTCCACACTTGGTACATGCCACTCGGTAATCAACGTGTGAATACGGCTGCACGGTGCCACCACAAAAGGCTCCACGGCACCGAGTTTATCGGCCATGGTCACCGCTACCACATGGGAGGCGCTGTCGAGCAGAGCTTGTTTGACCGCCACCTCATCAAAATGCAGCGAGCTGATGCCCACTTGCGGATGCAGCGCACACACGCCGGTGAACAGTAAATCGGCCTTGATGCCCTGGATCATGCGCACAGTTTCATGGCCGCTGGTGGACAGGGTCGCCGGGTTGAGCTGGCCGCCCGTGAGGATCACTTTCACATCGGGATGGTCGGCCAAGGCGATGGCGATCATGGGCGATGTCGTGACCACAGTGAGGCGAATCGAGCGCGGCAATGACTGGGCAATCTGCAGCGTGGTAGAGCCGGAATCGAACAGTACGATCTGCCCATCTTCCACACGGTCGGCGGCCAGCCGCGCAAGGTGACGCTTGGCTTCGCTGGTCTCGCCGACGCGAGTGAAGAAGTCTTTGCCGGTGTCTTTGGGCCGGGGCAGGGCGCCACCGTGGACGCGTTGCAACAGGCCGGCGGCCGCGAGTTCGCCGAGGTCGCGGCGGATGGTGTCCTGGGACACGGCAAAGTGTTCCACCAGCTCCGAGGCGGTGACTTTGCCATCGCGCTCTAGCAGCAACAGGATTTTCTGTTTGCGCAAAGAAGGCAGGTCGATGTCGTGATGAGTGTTGTGCATGTTTGTGCGCTTTTTTGCAGGTTTCTGCGAGGTTAGCCGTACGGCTATCTAAACGCAATGGCTGGTTGCGCAGGCGATGGGCGGTTACTCTCAGCATTCAGTTCAGGGAGAGGTGACCTAGATGTCGTTGATTACAACCATCGAAGATTTACGCAAGCTCGCGCAAAAACGTGTCCCACGCATGTTCTACGACTACGCTGATTCCGGCTCCTGGACTGAGAGCACTTACCGGGCAAATGAAAGTGATTTTGCCAGCATCAAGTTCCGCCAGCGGGTGGCGCGCAACATTGATGAGCGCTCGATCCGCGCCACGATGATCGGCCAGGAGATGGCCATGCCGGTGGCACTGGCACCCACCGGATTGGCCGGTATGCAGCACGCCGATGGCGAGATTCTGACCGCGCGCGCCGCCGCCGCATTTGGCCTGCGCTACACCTTGTCGACCATGAGCATCTGCTCCCTGGAAGACATCGCCGAGCACGTCGGCCAGCCGTTCTGGTTCCAACTCTATGTGATGCGCGACCGCGGCTTTATCGAACAACTGATCGAGCGGGCCAAGGCTGCCGGTGTGGATGCGCTGGTGCTGACCCTCGACCTGCAGATCCTTGGCCAGCGTCACAAGGATTTGATCAATGGCCTGTCGGCGCCGCCGAAACTGACCTTGCCGAATATCCTCAACATGGCCACCAAGCCGCGCTGGGTGATGGGCATGCTCGGCACTAAACGCCGGGGGTTCGGCAACATCGTCGGGCACGTGAAAGGCGTGGCAGACATGAGTTCGCTGTCTTCCTGGACCGCCCAGCAGTTCGATCCGCGCCTGAGCTGGGATGATGTGGAGTGGATCAAGAAGTGCTGGGGCGGCAAGTTGATCATCAAGGGCATTCTTGATGTAGAAGACGCTCGCCTAGCGGCGAACGCCGGTGCCGACGCACTGGTGGTGAGCAACCACGGTGGCCGTCAACTGGACGGTGCGCCTTCGAGCATCAGCCAGTTGCCGGCGATTGTCGAAGCGGTGGGTGAGCGCATTGAGGTATGGCTCGACGGTGGCATTCGCTCCGGCCAGGACGTGCTCAAAGCGATGGCATTGGGCGCCAAAGGCACCATGATCGGCCGCCCGCATTTGTATGGTTTGGGCGCGATGGGCGAGGCGGGTGTGACCAAGGCGCTTGAGATCATCGCCCGTGAGTTGGACGTGTCGATGGCATTGTGTGGGTATAACGATATACGCGATGTGAATCGCGAGATTTTGTTGCCCGGTACATTTCCTGAAAGCTTTTGCTGAGCAAAAAAAACGTAAAAATATAAAAAGAGTTGTCCACGAAAACCGTGGGTATCTCTGTGGATAACTTTGCGAAGCCCCGGCAGGGTTGGCGATTTCGGCAGAGGTCATTATTTGATCAACTTCTGTTTTGGCCCAGTATGGGCAGGGTTTGCGCTTGACACGCAAGCGCGAACCCAGTGCCGAAATACGCTTTTACGAGTCTGCGCTTCGACCTGTGGAGTGTGTGGCAACCTGGTCCGGCATCTTCGCGTGCATCAGTTTTTCCAGCGCCTGGCCATAGCTGCGACCGGCCAGGCTCATGCTGTTGTTATGGCTGGCACCGGGCACCAATAACAGCCGCTTGGGTTCCTGGGCAGCTTCAAACAATTGCTGGCTGAAACGCGGCGGCACGTAGCGATCATCAAGGCCATGCACCACCAGCAGCGGCATATGGATATCGGCAATCTTGTCGATGGAATCGAATTTCTGCGACAGCAACCAGCGCACCGGCAACGAGGTATTCGCCACGGCCGTGGCCACATCTGCCAGCGACGTGAAGGTGGATTCGATCACCAGCCCGCGCACCGGCAGTGGAGTCTGTTTGCCCAGCTCGGCAGCCAGGTCGATGGCCACCGCGCCCCCCAGGGAATGTCCGTAGATCAGGCGTTTATTCGGGTCCGGTTGCAGCACCTGGAAACGTTCCCAGGCGACGCGCGCGTCTTCGTAAACCGTGGTTTCCGAAGGCAGCTCGCCGTGGCTCTGGCCGAAGCCGCGATAGTCGATAGCCAGTACCGAATAACCCAGGGCGTGCAGCTGCTCGATGCGAAACAGTTGCCCGGTGAGGTTCCAGCGCACGCCGTGCAGGTAGAGGACCGCGGGCGCGTCTTTGTTGTCCGCCGGGTACCACCAGCCATGGATATTCTGTCCGGCTTTGAAACTGGCCGGCTTGAGTTCGAACTCTTGCACCGCCTTGGGCAAGCCGCTGTACCAACTGGCGGTACCCGGCTCGATGCGAAACACCAGTTCGCGCTCCTTGTGTTGCAGCACCGCGCAACCCACCGGCAGGCCGACGATCAACAACGCCATGCACACCATGGGAAACCAGCGCAGGCTCAGGCGCGAGAGAAAACGAGAGGACATGAAGGTTCCAGGAAAAAGGTGAAGCAGGGGTTTTACCAGATGGCCCAGCCAGGCAGGAATTAATTCGACAGCCGTCAACGGGGATTGCTTGCAAAGTATTACAGCATTGAACAAGGCGCGCCGAGGTTGTTAGGGTGGGCGGCCCGAACAGGAGAGCAAGCACATGGATTTCACAGGCAAAATTGCAGTCATCACCGGCGGTGCACGCGGGTTGGGTCTCAGTTACGCACGGGCTTTGGCCCAGGGCGGCGCACGGGTGGTGATCAGCGATATCGGTGCCGACAATGCCGGCGCGGGCAGCGATGCCTCGGTGGTCCAGGCCGCGGCAGAAGCCTTGCAGGCCGAAGGCTTGAACGTGATCGGCCACGGCGGTGACCTGTCCACGAACGCGGGTTGCGAGCAACTGATCACCTACGCCATCGAGGCCTTTGGCCAACTCGACATCCTGATCCACAACGCCGGCTGGGTCGGTTACCAGAACATCGCCGACCTTGACGCCGCGTTCCTGCAACGCGCCATGGACATCAATCTCTACGCACCGCTGTGGCTGTGCAAGCACGCCTGGCCGCACCTGCTGCGCTCATCTGCGCCGCGCATCATCCTCACCACCTCCGACCGCGCCATGTACGCACAGTATGAGCAGACCGGCCTGGTGGCCTACAGCGCGGGCAAGATGGCGCAACTGGGGATCATGAACGCGTTGAGCCACGAAGGTGCTGAGGCCGGGATCAAGGTCAATGCAATCTCACCGGTCGCCAAGACGCGCATGTGGGGCGTGACCGAAGAACCGGACGAACTCAAGCCCGACTGGGTGACGCCGGGCGTGCTGTTTCTCGCCTCCTCACAGTGCGAGGACACGGGTTATATCCTGCGCGCCAGCAACGGCCAATTCACGGCCACGCGCTTCACCGAAAACCCAGGGGTGGACTACCCGCGCAACCTCGCACGGATCAAGGCGAGTAGCGCCGAAGCAGTCGCTGCTGCCTGGAACAGCATCAAACAAACACAACCCTTTTCTTGAGAAACCCGAGCATGGACAACAGCCCCGTTCGCATCACCGCCGAAGAGACCCTCTCGGAAAACTGGTACCTGCTGAAAAAATACAGCTTCGACCTGCGCCGCCGCGACGGCAGTTGGCAAACCCAGACCCGCGAGGTATACGACCGCGGCAATGGCGCGACCATCCTGCTGTACAACCGCGAGCAGCGCACGGTGTTGCTGATCCGCCAATTTCGCATGCCGACGTTCGTCAATGACTACCCCGGCTACCTGATCGAGGCGGCGGCCGGTTTACTCGACAACGCCAGTCCCGAAGAACGTATTCGCCTGGAAGCGGAAGAGGAAACCGGGTATCGCGTGGGGCATGTGGAGAAGATCTATGCGGCGTTCATGAGCCCGGGGTCGGTGACGGAGCGGATCCACTTTTTCATCGGTGAGTATCAGCCGGGGGATCGGGTGGGGAGCGGCGGTGGGCTGGAAGAGGAGGGTGAGGATATCGAGGTGCTGGAGCTGGGGTTTGAACAGGCGCTGGGGATGGTGCAGAGCGGGGAGATTGTGGATGGGAAGACCATTATGTTGTTGCAGCATTTGGAGTTGCGGATGCTCAAAGAAGGGTGGTGAATTCGCTGATTAGCGGGTGAATACGATCATTGTGGTGAGCAGGCGGTGCCGAATTAACTAAAAAAACCATTGCCTGGATTGGGGCCGCTGCGCGGCCCAACGCGAGCAAGCTCGCTTGCCACAGGAGTGGGTCTCGCTTTATTAAGCGTCGTTTAGTTTTTTTCATTTTTCATTTGGAGGATTCCATTTTTCAGTATTGATACGACATGTCTCAGCCAAGTGATTCCGTCGGGCCATTCGCTGCGATAATAATAATAGCAACCGATATCACTGAATAAGTAATTTTCGAGCTCTTGCTCTGTCGTTCCACTTCGCATTAGCTTATCTAGTTCTTCTTGCACTTCTAATAGCGTATCTTCAGATGATTCGGAGATAAAATATTTAATAACGTCGTCCGCTTTTTTGTGGTCATCAACCCAGTCTTGATTGAAGTAACCCGCAAGAAATTGCTGTAGCTCAGGATAGTCTTGATTCATGGGTTTGGAAATCCAGTATGAATTCGGTAGCCAGTATGCATTTTATGATCTCTACGGATTATCAGTTGAATTTCCTTTCCCGGAAGCGCTGTTGTGCTGTTCTTTTTAAAGCTCGTGCCTACGGGGTAGTTGGTTTTTTGAGTGATGACGGTTTGATTCTTTGTTCCCTTTAAAAATTTATCGATTTTTGCTTTGTTTTGATCCAGTACAGTCGATACTTCATGCTCTGCGCTGGCTCTGTCATGGAAAGTAGAGGCGGCTGGGATGTGTGGTTCTTGTTTCAAACGGTCCAACAATTGTTTGTCGCTTCTACCTATGTGCTTTTCCATTAAATGTCCTCCTGCCTTCTCATGTGCATCTAAACCTCCTCCCGGAACTATTACGCTATAGGGCCCTTCAGGACAGTTCGCGTTCTTACAGTTTAGGCCTAGAGGATCTATCCATCCGATTGGATTCTGCGCGTACTGATACGCGTTGATGCCTCCTGCCAGTTTCACCGGATCAGGCGTCAGGTAGCGACCGACATCCGGATTGTAGTAGCGATGACGGTTGTAGTGCAGCCCACTTTCTTGGTCGAAGTATTGGCCTTGGAAACGAAGCGGATTGTCCACTTTTCCTATGTCGAGACGGCTGATTTCGCCGTAGGCGCGGTAGTGGGCGGACCAGACGATTTCGCCGTTCGGGTCGGTGAGTTCCTGCGGCGTACCGAGGTGGTCGAGTTGGTAGTGGTAGGCCTTGGTTTCCTTTGGACCAAAGCCTTCCAGCAGCGCCAATGGCCGGAAGCTGTCGGGCTCGTAGAGGTAACTGCGGTGGCGATCCGTCTGGTGTTCGGCGATGAGTCTGTCGCCTTGCCAGAAAAACTCGGTAGTTGTGCTATCAACGGTCTTGCTGATGCGCCGCCCAAACGGGTCGTAGCGATAGCTGGCGGTCTGGCCGTTGGGTTTTTTGATGCCGATCAGGCGGTGCTGGCAGTCGTAGCGGTATTCAGTAACGAGTTGATGGCCTTTGCCACGCCGTTCGCGGATAAGGTTGCCGAAGGCGTCGTAGTCGTAATGGTGGTCGCCTTGGATCATCAGGCGGTTGCCGGCCACGATGTCGGGGCCGGGGCGGTTTTGCATGAGCAGGTTGCCGGCGGGGTCGTGGCCGAAGCGTTCTTGCTCGCCTTGCGAGTGGTTGGCCCGGGTGAGGCGGTTTAGCGGATCGTAGTGGTAGTGGTGGTCGCCTTTGTGGGTGTCGAGCAGGCGGGTGAGGTTGCCGGATTTGTCGTAGTCGTAGTGGCGTTGGTAGAGGGTGTGTTGCTGTTGGGTAACGGCGTGGGCGTGCAGGCGTTGTTGATCGTCGTAGTGGTAGTGGCTGATCAGTTGGCCTTGTTGGCGTTGGTGTTCCTGACCGGCCTTGAACAGGTGGGAGGTAAGGGTTTCACAGTTCAGTTCGACGGTGACTAGGTGGCCGCCTTTGCCGTGGTTGAACGCCACCCGATTGCTGTCGGGCAGGCGTAGGTTTTGCAGTTGGCCGCAGGCGTCGTAGCCATAGCGCAGCGTGCCCCAGCCTTGGTGTTCGGCGGTGAGACGGTTTTGGCTGTCGTACTCGTAGGCCAACGCCCAGTGGCCATCTTCGACGCTTAGGAGATTGCCTTGACGGTCGTAGGTGTAATCGACATGGTTGCCGTCGGGCAGGGCTTTTCTTACGAGCCGTCCGACATAATCGCGCTCGTAGTGGGTAACCAGCTGACTACCGTCATCGCCATGCTCGGTCTTTTCCTGCAGGTTGCCGTTGAGGTCGTAGAGGTAAGCAGTGCGCTGGCCGTCAAAGCCGGTTTCCTGTTGGATCAGGCCATTGGTGTGATACTGGAGTCGGTAGGTTTCGCCCACCTCATTTTCGATCTCGGTCAGCAATAACCGCACATTGTCGTAACGGTATTTGATCTGAGTGCCATCGGCGTTGATGCGCCGGCTGATCAGGTGCAGGCCATCGGCGTATTCGTAGCGAGTGACGTGGCCGAGTTCATCGCGTTCGGAGGTGATTTTTCCGTACGCGTTGTAGGTATATTTACGCGTATCACCGCTCGGCAAGACGATTTGGACTAATCGTCCTACGTGGTTCCACTCAAATTGCGTGAGCGCGCCGTGTTCGTCTTCCAGGCTGATTTTTCGCCCGAGATCGTCATAGCGGTAGCGCTTGACTCCGCCATTCGGCAACTGCTCTTCAAGCAATTGCCCGTGCTCATTCCAGACCAGTCGGTGACAGCTGTGATCCGGCAGCCAAACCTGCGTCAGTTGTCCGCGTTTGTTGTAGCTGTAGTCAGTAGCGTTGCCGTCAGGATCGGTCCTACGCGTAACGTCGCCCTGGTCATTACGCTCATACTTCCAAACCGCTTCACCACGCCGCACAACCCGTACGAACCCATTGTCATGCTCGTAGGTCGTCGGCTCATCATTCCCCCGAAACAACGCCACCAAACGCCCAGCTTCGTCGTACTGGTAGGCCGTGATCGCCCCCAACGGATCTTGCTCAACCGTCAGCCGGCCTTTCTCATCGTAGGATTTGAAGTGCTCAGCACCGTCAGGATCCACCCGCTGCACCAGCCGCGCCCGCTGGTCATGCACATAGACTTCCTGGCTGCCATCGGCGTTTAACACTGTGACCTGGCCGTTATCGTCCCAGGCATACCGTGTGTCCATCTGCGAGAAACTGGCCCAATGGCGGACACATCGCGCGGACTTGCCAGACCTTTCCCACTCCCAAAAGAAACTCGCGCCACCGGCCAAGCCACGCTCAAGAATGACGTGCTGCTCGTCGTACCGATAAACCTCGCTTTCGCCTACCGCATTGGTCGCAGAAACCAACCGACCCGCCACGTCATAGGCGTAGGAAACAACGTTCTGCTCTGTCACCCAAACAAACGGACCGTCATCGACGGCCCGCTCAATCTGGTAGTCCACCGCCACAATGCGGCCCGATGCGTAGCGCAAAAACAGCGAACGTCCCACGCCGTTATCCAGCCGCTCAATCTGCCCCAGATAATTCCGGGAAATGCGCAACCGGTTGTCATACGCATCGCTGATCGCCGTCAGCACACCGTCGCGAAAATGGTAGAAGCGCGCCCCTTGAGACAGGACTAACTCATCGGGCAACGACCCCAAGTAGATCGCCGCTTCGGCCAGGCTGTTGGTAATCGCCGGTCGAGAGTCAGAAGGCAGGGGCAGGGTAGTCGACCGATTCTCATGATCGTTCCACACCACCGAATCCCCGGAAACACTCAGCCGATGCGCCAGCGAGTGACTCCAGCCAAACCCCAATCCACAATCCACTTCCACCGCGCTGGTGCGATACAACCGCGTCCACTCAAACGGCAAGATCCCATCCAACGTGCCATCGGTGAGCGTCAGCAGCTCCTCGCCCGTGACCATCGACACCGGGCAGCCGTTGGTGGCCGTCTTGTCCGAAGAATCAGCCGCATCTCCAGCCGGGTTTCGAGCAGAAGCAGGCGCATCATCCACATGTTCCTGGCGCACCAACACCGTCCGTTGGGACTTGTCCCGCACCACCGGCACCGCGTTGGAAACCACCTGATCCCCAGCCTTCAACGGCACATCCGGAATCGTCCGAATCGGCGTCGCCGAGCTGCCCAACAACATGGGCTTGGCCGCTTCGACATGCGCGTCCAACCGAGGCCCTGCCAGTTGCTCAGCCAACATCCCCAGCCATTTGCGCACCCGACCGGATTTGATATGCCCCATCACCTGGGCGCCGAGGCGCACCGCCACGCCCATGCCCGCCGTCGCCCAGATCAGCACCAGGTTGATCAGGATCTCTCCGGTGATCTCACCCATCACCTCGTTCATCTCCTGCGGCGGCAACATCCGAATCCAGCTGCAAATTGCCGACACATAAATGAACAGCAGCGGCTCATCGCTGAGCACCAACAAGCCTTTTGCGATGGACTCGCTGCCCAGTTTCAGCAGTTCATCCAGTTCGGTTTGGGACAGGTAGTGCAGGAGCTTTTCGCTGTTGGGCTTGAGGTCGGCCAGCAGGTCGCACAGTTGGGTGAGGTTGTCCCAGAGGTTGTAGAGCGCCTTGCACATGCCGCGCAGAAACGCCGCCTCCAGCATTCTGCGTTGATCAAGCGGGCTCGCATCGGTGTAGTCCTTCCACAGCGTCTGGAAGGTGCCGGTCCACTCGTTGCGCAGACGGATTTCCAGTTCATCAATCACTGTCTGATAAGACGCATACAGCGCCTTGACGTGATCCTTGGAGACATTGGGATAGAAGCTGACCCGATACTGCTGGTTGCGCTCACACTCGTCGATTTCGAGAATGCCGCTCGGGCCGATGGTCTTGTGGATCGGCTCGCCGAGTGGGCCGCCGTTGGGGTCGACGCGTTGCAGAATCACCGGCGTGTTGCCGATGGGCACAAATCGCGTGCTCTGGAACATATGCACCAGGGTCAACGTGCCGTTGGCCTGGCAGGTAGCGACGGTGCTGCTCGGGTAAAGAGAGCGGTTGATCGGCGCGACCAGCGCCACTTCGTCCCCGACCTTGAAGACCTGCTCGACATCCAGCGCCGAAAAGCTCCAAAAGCTCGATGCCCAGTCGTCAAAGGTATTCAGGCATTCTCGGAAGTCGCGAAAGACAGCCTCGACATCGACCGTTTTCACCTCCATTGGGGTCAGGGCCAGCCTGCCAATGGCCGGGTTCAAGAAACAGCTCCAACAAGAAAATTCATCCGCAATCCCTCGCACTGTGTATTCAGGCGAGGGACTTTGCTGAGGTTCTAAGGGGAGGGGAGTAGAGCTAATCCGGCCGATACGTGGGACGTTTCGACAAACCTTGTCGTCCCCCACACGACTAGCGGCTATTGTCAGAAAATTCCCACAGGAGTACAAATGTACTCCATGACGACTCTAACCCCCCGCCGTACCGCCATCCTGACCTTTATCCGCGACCGCATCGCGCAGCAAGGCCAGCCTCCCAGCCTCGCCGAGATCGCCGAGGCGTTCGGCTTTGCCTCGCGCAGCGTGGCGCGCAAGCACGTGCTGGCGCTGACGGAAGCCGGGTTTATCGAGGTCAACCCGAACCAGGCGCGCGGTATTCGCCTGCTCAATCAACCGAAGCGTCCGGAATGGCTGGATGTACCGGTGCTCGGCCGTGTGGCTGCTGGTTTGCCCATCGGTGCCGATGCCGAAGTGCACAACCGCCTGCAACTCGACCCATCGACCTTCGCGAAAACTCCGGATTACCTGCTGCGCGTGCAGGGTGATTCGATGATCGAGGACGGTATTCTCGATGGCGATCTGGTGGGCGTGCGCCGCAGTGCCGAGGCCTTGAACGGGCAGATTGTGGTGGCGCGCCTGGACGGTGAAGTGACTATCAAGCGTTTCGAACGCCATGGCGACAGTGTGCGTTTGCTGCCGCGCAACCCCGCGTATCAACCTATTGTGGTCGGGCCCGATCAGGACCTGGCGATCGAAGGGGTGTTCTGCGGCTTGGTGAGGCAAGGCTGATGGGCGCCGTGGTTGCACTGGACACGCTGTTCAATGGCGGGCGTGTCTGGAAAGGCCGGCCCGCCGCGCCGCCGGCCAGTGTGTATCCCACCGGGCTGGCAGCGCTGGATGCTGTATTGCCCACGGGCGGCTGGCCGGAGGCGGCCTTGAGTGAAATCCTCATGGCCAAGGAGGGGGTGGGTGAACTGCAACTGGTGCTGCCAACCCTGGCCCGTTTGTCAAAGGCGGGCGAGCGCATTGTGTTGGTGGCGCCGCCCTACACGCCCTATCCGCATGCCTGGCAGAACGCCGGGGTGGATCTGCGCCTGCTTTCGGTGATCCAGGCCGAGGAGCGCGATGCCTTGTGGGCGGTGGAGCAATGCCTGCGTTCCGGCAGTTGCGGTGCAGTGTTGTGCTGGCCGCGCAAGGCTGATGACCGCGCGCTGCGGCGCTTGCAAGTGGCGGCGGAAACCGGGCAGACCCTGGCCTTTGCCTGGCGTGCCTTGAGTGAGGCGGTCAATTCATCACCGGCCGCCTTGCGCCTGGCCGTGGAGGCCAAACCTGCGCAGGTGCGGGTGCTCAAGTGCCGGGGCGGCCTGGCCCATCCGGCGCCGATTGCACTGGCGGGGCATTGAGGTTGCCATGCGTTGGGTGTGTATTGTCTTCCCGCAATTGGCGCTGGACGGGGTGCAGCGTGTGCACCCCGAGCCGGAGCAACCCCTGGTCTTGCTGGCCGGCACGCCGCAACGCCGTCTGCTGCAAACCGTCAACGATGCCGCCCGTGCCCTGGGCTTGCGTCCCGGTCAATCCCTGACGGCGGCGCATGCCCTGGTCAAGACCTTTGCCAGCGCCGAATATGATCCCGCCGAAATCGAACGCTACCAGCAGTTCCTCGCTGCCTGGGCCTATCAGTTCAGCTCCCAGGTCAGCCTGTACTATCCGCGTGCCTTGTTGTTCGAGATCGAGTCGAGTCTGGGGCTGTTCGGCCCTTGGTCGCGCTTCGAAGCGCGCTTGCGCAAGGAATTGACCGAACTGGGTTTTCGTCACCGAATAGTCGCTGCGCCCAACCCGGCGGCGGCGCGGGTGCTGGCAAATATCTACGATGGCCTGGCGGTGCAGGATGACGGCTTGATGCAGGCCCTGGCGCCGCTGCCCATCGACCGCGCCGGCCTCGATCCGCAGGCCGCCACGGCTTTGTCGCGCATGGGCCTGCGCACATTGGCCCAAGTGCAGGCGCTGCCTCGGCATACCCTGGCACGGCGCTTTGAGGCCGGCCTGCTCAAGCATCTGGATGCACTGGCTGGGCAGCGGCCGCTGGCCTTGGCGTTCTATCAGCCGCCGGACCGGTTTGATGTGCGTATCGAGCTGAATTTCGACGTGCAATCCCATCAGGCGCTGCTGTTTCCGTTAAGGCGTTTGACTGGCGATCTGTCCGCGTTCCTGTGTGGCCGCGACAGTGGCGTGCAGCGTTTCGACCTGCATCTTGAACACGCCCAGGCGCCCGACAGCGTGATCAAGGTCGGCCTGCTCAGTGCCGAACGCGAACCGGCGATGCTGTTTGAATTGGCCCGTGGCCGTCTGGAGCAGGTGCAAGTTACCTCACCGGTACGCGGCTTTCGCCTGGTGGCCCAGGACCTGCCGGTGTTTGTGCCCCAGCGCCAGGACCTGTTCGACGACCGCCCGCAACAAACCCTGCCGTGGGAGCAACTGCGCGAACGCCTGCGTGCCCGCTTGGGCGATGAGGCGGTGCAGGGCTTGCGCTTTCACGCCGACCACCGCCCCGAATGCGCCTGGCAAGCGGCAGCGGATAAAACCCCATGCCCAACCTTGAACAAAGTGCAGCGCCCCGGCTGGCTGCTGAACGAACCGACCTTGCTGGGCGAGCAGGGCGTGCAGATCCTCATGGGGCCGGAACGCATCGAGTCCGGCTGGTGGGACGGCGCCGATGTTCGTCGTGACTACTACCTGATCCAGACCCGCGCCGGCCAGCAAGGCTGGGCCTTTCGCACTGTCGGGCAAAGTGATGGATTGTGGCTGCAAGGCTGGTTCTCATGAACACACCCTCCCTTTGTAGGAGCCGGCTTGCCGGCGAAAAAACCATAGGCACCGCGTTCTGCCTGGCTGTCCGCGTTATCGTTGACGACCCTCGCCGGCAAGCCGGCTTCTACAGGGGGTGGTGGTCATGAGCTACGCCGAGTTGCACTGCCTGTCCAATTTCAGCTTCCAGCGTGGCGCCTCCAGTGCGCTGGAACTGTTCGAACGCGCCAAGCGCCAAGGCTACAGCGCCCTGGCAATCACCGACGAATGCACCTTGTCGGGTATTGTGCGCGCCTGGCAGGCGGCGAAGGCGGTGGAGCTGCCGCTGATCATTGGCAGCGAGATGCGTATCGACAACGGCCCGAAACTGGTGCTGCTGGTGGAAGACCTCAGCGGCTACCAGCACCTGTGCCGCTTGATCACCCTGGCCCGGCGGCGCGCCGAAAAAGGCCGCTATCGCCTGCTGCGCGAGGACTTCGAGCAACCGCTGCCCGGCCTGCTGGCGCTGTGGGTGGCCGAAGACAGCGACACCCAGGCCGACGTCCAATGGCTGTGCCGGACCTTCGCGCAACGCCTGTGGCTGGCGGTGCACCTGCACTGCGGTCAGGACGATGCTCGCCACCTGGAACAACGCCTGCAATTGGCCGCCAGCCTGCATATCCCAGCTGTGGCCTGCGGCGATGTGCATATGCATGCGCGTGGCCGCCGCGCCCTGCAAGACACCATGACCGCCATCCGCCATCACGTTCCGGTGGCCGAAGCCGGCACGCGGCTGCACCCCAATGGCGAGCGGCACCTGCGCAGCCTGGAGGCGTTAAGCGCGCTGTACCCCGCGTCGTTGCTCGACGAAACCCAGGCCATTGCCCGCCGCTGCACCTTCGACCTCAGCCAATTGCGCTATCACTACCCACGGGAACTGGTGCCTGAAGGTCACGACGCCGAATCCTGGCTGCGCGCCGTGACCGAAGAAGGCATCGCCAAACGTTGGCCGCAGGGTGTCGACGCCAAGACCTTGCAGCAGATCAACAGCGAGCTGGAGTTGATCGGCGAGTTGGGTTACGAAAGCTACTTCCTCACGGTGCACGACATTGTGCAGTTCGCTCGCAGCCGGTCGATCCTGTGCCAGGGGCGCGGCTCGGCGGCCAACTCGGCGGTGTGTTTTGCCTTGGGCATCACCGAGATCGACCCGAGCCTGACCAGCATGCTGTTCGAGCGTTTTCTTTCCAGGGAGCGCAATGAGCCGCCGGATATCGACGTGGACTTCGAGCACGAACGCCGCGAAGAAGTGCTGCAGTACGTGTTCCAGCGCTACGGCCGTACCCGCGCGGCGTTGACGGCGGTGGTCAGCAGTTACCACGCGTCCGGCGCGGTGCGCGATGTGGCCAAGGCCCTGGGGTTGCCGCCGGATCAGATCAATGCCCTGGCCGACTGCTGCGGGCGCTGGAGTGACGACGCGCCTCCGCTGGAGCGCCTGCGCGAAGGCGGCTTCGACCCCGACAGCCCGATCCTGCGCCGCGTGCTCACGCTCACCCAGCAATTGATCGGCTTCCCCCGGCACCTGTCCCAGCACCCTGGTGGCTTCGTGATTTCCGAATACCCGCTGGACACCCTGGTGCCGGTGGAAAATGCCGCCATGGCCGAGCGCACCATCATCCAGTGGGACAAAGACGACCTCGACGCCGTCGGCCTGCTTAAGGTGGACATCCTGGCCTTGGGCATGCTCAGCGCGATCCGCCGCTGTTTCGACCTGCTGCGCCGCCATCGCAACCGTGACATGAGCCTGGCGTCGGTACCCAAGGAAGACCCGGCCACCTACGCGATGATCAGCAAGGCCGATACCATCGGTGTGTTCCAGATCGAGTCGCGGGCGCAGATGTCGATGCTGCCCAGGCTCAAGCCGCAAACGTTCTATGACCTGGTGATCGAGGTCGCTATCGTGAGGCCGGGGCCGATCCAGGGTGGCATGGTGCACCCGTACTTGCGACGGCGGAACAAGGAGGAGGCCACCACGTATCCGTCACCCGAACTGAAAGTGGTGCTGGAGCGCACCCTGGGCATTCCGCTGTTCCAGGAACAGGTGATGCAGATCGCCATGGTCGCCGCCGATTATGGCCCCGGCGAGGCTGACCAGTTGCGCCGCTCCATGGCCGCCTGGAAACGCCACGGTGGCCTGGAACCGCACCAGGCGCGCCTGCGCACCGGCATGCTGAAAAACGGCTACAGCGAGGCCTTTGCCGCGCAGATTTTCGAGCAGATCAAGGGTTTTGGTAGCTACGGTTTCCCCGAGTCCCACGCGGCCAGTTTCGCCTTGTTGACCTACGCCAGTTGCTGGCTCAAGTGCCATGAGCCGGCGGCGTTTGCCTGTGCGCTGATCAACAGCTGGCCCATGGGTTTCTACAGTCCGGACCAGATCCTGCAGGACGCGCGGCGCCATCGCTTGCAGATCCGCCCGGTGGACGTGCAGGCCAGCGACTGGGATTGCAGCCTGGAGCCGATTGACGGCGCACAGCCGGCGATTCGCATGGGCTTGCGCATGATCGCGGGGTTTCGCGAAGAAGATGCGCGGCGCATCGAAAGCGCACGCCAGCGCCGGGCGTTCAGCGATATTGCCGACCTGGACGAGCGTGCCGGGCTGGATGCACGCGCCCAGGCACTGCTGGCGGATGCCGGCGCCTTGCGCGCCCTGGCTGGCAACCGACACAAGGCGCGTTGGGAAGTGGCCGGCGTACACAAGCAACTCGGGCTGTTTGCCGGCCTGCCGAGCCCGGACGAAGCCGTGGTGGAATTGCCGACGCCCACCGTGGGTGAGGACCTGCACGCCGACTACGCCACGGTCGGCACCACCCTGGGGCCGCATCCGTTGGCGTTGTTGCGTGCGGAACTGCGCAAGCGGCGCTGTCGCAGTTCCCAGGAGCTGATGGCGGTGGAGCATGGGCGTAATGTCAGTGTCGCCGGGCTGGTTACTGGTCGACAACGTCCCGGCACGGCCAGTGGGGTGACCTTTGTCACCCTGGAAGATGAATTCGGCAACCTCAATGTGGTGGTCTGGCGTGACCTGGCTGAGCGTCAACGCCAGGCATTGGTGGGCTCGCGGTTGTTGAAAGTAGACGGTCGCTGGGAAGCGGTGGGCGAAGTGCGGCACCTGATTGCCGGGCGCCTTACCGACCTGACGCCATTGCTGGAAGGCATCCATGTGCGCAGCCGGGATTTTCATTAGGGGCAGTGGCTTCTGCGGCCATTACCCCCTAAGTTATACAAGATGAAACCATCCGGCCCTGGTGCGCTCCAAATTTTGCGGCTGTCCTTTCTTTGCGCAGAGTTCAATGATGCAATTTTTATCCAACCCCCACGGCTGTGAAGGTTGGGCCGGAGAAATGGCCCAGCGTATCCGCGACTTCGATTGGGCAACCACCGACCTGGGCCCTATCGACCAATGGTCCACCAGCCTGACCTGCACCGTGCAGATGATGCTGGCGTCACCGGTGCCCATGGTGATGCTGTGGGGCCAATGGGGGTACATGATCTACAACGACAGCTACTCGGCCTTTGCCGGTGGCCGCCACCCGTACCTGTTGGGGACGCCGGTAGAGTTGGGTTGGCCGGAAGTCGCCGAGTTCAACCGCCATGTGATGGATACCTGCCTGGCCGGCGGCACCCTGTCGTTCAACAACAAGGACCTGGTGCTTTTGCGCAATGGCAAGCCGGAAACCGTGTGGCTGGACCTGTATTACAGCCCGGTCGCCGGCGACAACCAGCAACCGGCCGGGGTATTGGCGATTGTGGTGGAGACCACCGAACTGGTGAAGTCCGAACAGGTGCGCCAGGAACTCACGCATAACCTGGAGCAACGGGTCGCCGCTGAGGTGCACGCGCGTTCCGCTGCCGAGGACCAACTGCGCCAGTCGCAGAAACTCGAAGCCATCGGCGGCCTGACCGGTGGCGTGGCCCACGACTTCAATAACCTGCTGCAAGTGATCGCCGGCAACCTGCATTTGCTGGCTCGCCATGAACCGGACAACGCCCAGGTGCAGCGCCGTGTCGCCGCGGCCATTGCGGCGGTGGAACGCGGGGCCAAGCTGTCGTCGCAGTTGCTTGCGTTTGCCCGTCGCCAACCCTTGTCGCCGGCGGTGTATAACCCGCAACGCATCTACGCGGGTCTTGGCGAACTGCTGCAACGGGCGCTGGGGGAAACCATCCATATCGATGTGCAATTGCCCCAGGACTCCTGGTTTATCAACGTCGACCGCAATCAGCTGGAAAATGCGCTGCTCAACCTGGCGATCAACGCCCGGGACGCCATGCAGGGCGAAGGCGTGATCCGTATTACCGGCGAAAACATCATCCTCAACCCGGACGATTGTGTGGGCAAAAGCATCAAGCCTGGCGAATATGTGCGGCTGGCGGTGATCGACACCGGTGTCGGCATGTCCGAGTCCACGTTGAAACGGGCGTTCGAACCCTTTTTCACTACCAAGCGCGAAGGCCATGGCACCGGCCTCGGGTTGAGCATGGTGTTCGGCTTTGTGCGCCAGAGTGGCGGGCATGTGGAGATGTGGAGCGAGGAGGGCAAGGGTTCTGTGGTGCAGATGTATTTCCCCCACAGCCTGGAGCCGGAAAGCCTTGATGTGCATATCGATCAGATCCCTCAGAGTGGCGGCCAGGAAACCATCCTGGTGGTCGAGGACAATGAAGGCGTGCGCCTGACCGTCGTCGAGCTGCTTGAACAGTCCGGCTACACCGTGCTCACGGCGGATGACGGCGACCAGGCCATGCAAAAGCTGCAAGCCGGTTTGCAGCCGGAGCTGATCTTCACCGATGTGGTCATGCCTGGCCGCGTCAAAAGCACCGACCTGGCCGACTGGGCCCGTGCACAGAGTCCTCCAGTTGCAGTGTTGTTCACCTCCGGCCATACGCGTGACATTCTCTCCAGCAATCACCTGCTGAGCGCCGAAATTCATCTGCTGAGCAAGCCCTACAGCCCCGAAGCCCTGACGCAACGGGTGCGCAGCGTGCTCACCGCCCGACAAGGTTGTCCATGACTTCACAGCGCAACATCCCAGCGATCACTGCCCAGCAAAGCGGCTTCGTCCGCGTGCGCGGCGCCCGCGAGCACAACCTGCGTAACGTCGATGTGGATATTCCCCGGGATGCCCTGGTGGTGTTTACCGGTGTATCGGGTTCCGGCAAGTCGTCCCTGGCGTTTTCCACGGTGTATGCCGAGGCGCAGCGGCGTTATTTCGAGTCGGTGGCGCCGTATGCGCGACGGCTGATCGACCAGGTCGGTGTGCCGGACGTGGACAGCATCGAAGGCCTGCCGCCCGCCGTGGCCCTGCAACAGCAGCGCGGTACGCCGAGTGCGCGCTCGTCGGTGGGCAGCGTGACGACGTTGTCGAGCCTGATCCGCATGTTGTACTCCCGTGCTGGCAGCTATCCGCCGGGACAACCGATGCTGTATGCCGAGGACTTCTCGCCGAACCTTCCCCAGGGCGCGTGTCCGCAATGCCATGGCCTGGGCCGTGTGTATGAAGTGACCGAAGCGTTGATGGTGCCGGACCCTTCGTTGACCATCCGCCAGCGTGCAGTGGCGTCCTGGCCATTGGCGTGGCAAGGCCAGAACCAGCGGGACATCCTGGTGACCCTGGGCTACGACGTGGATATCCCGTGGCGTGACCTGCCGAAAAAGCAGCGCGACTGGATCCTGTTCACCGAAGAGACCCCCACCGCACCGGTCTACGCTGGCTTTACTCCGGAACAGACCCGCGATGCGCTCAAGCGCAAACTGGAGCCGAGCTACCAAGGCACTTTCATGGGCGCCCGGCGCTACATACTGCACACCTTTGCCCACACCCAGAGCGCGCTGATGAAGAAGCGCGTCTCGCAGTTCATGCAGGGCAGCGCCTGCCCGTTGTGCGAAGGCAAACGCCTGACCAAGGCCGCGCTGTCGGTGAAGTTTGCCGGGGTGGACATCGGTGAGTTGTCGCAGTTGTCATTGACGCGCTTGGCCGAGTTGCTGCGGCCGGTGGCGGCGGGCCAGGACACGATGAAACTGTCGGTGGAAAAACGTCTTGCGGCGCAGCGTATTGCCCAGGATTTGCTGGAGCGGGTCAGCACGTTGACCGAGTTGGGCCTGGGTTATCTGTCCCTGGAGCGCAGTACGCCGACCTTGTCGTCCGGGGAGTTGCAGCGGCTGCGTTTGGCCACACAACTGGGCTCGCAGTTGTTCGGCGTGATTTACGTGCTGGATGAACCCTCGGCGGGTCTGCATCCGGCGGATGGCGAGGCGTTGTTCACCGCCCTGGAGCGTTTGAAAGCCGCGGGCAATTCATTGTTTGTGGTGGAACATGACCTGGAAACCATGCGCCGCGCCGATTGGCTGATCGACGTCGGCCCGGCGGCCGGCGAACAGGGCGGGCAGGTGCTGTACAGCGGCCCGCCCGCAGGGCTTGCGCAAATCGAGGCGTCGCAGACCCGTGAGTACCTGTTCGCAGAAAAACGCGCGCCGAACCAGGCGCGCCGCGAGCCCACCGGCTGGCTGAAACTGCAAGGGCTGACGCGCAATAATCTCAAGGATCTGAACGTCGATTTTCCGCTGGGCTGCTTCACCGCGGTCACCGGCATTTCCGGGTCGGGCAAGTCCAGCCTGGTCAGCCAGGCCCTGCTGGAACTGGTGGGCGCCGGTCTCGGGCGCGCCGTGGAAAATGACGAAGAACCAAGCCTGGAAGACGACGCGCCGCAAACCAGTGGCGGGTACATCAAAGCCGGGCTGGAGCACATCCGCCGCCTGGTACAGGTGGATCAGAAGCCCATCGGCCGCACACCGCGCTCGAACCTGGCGACCTATACCGGCCTGTTCGACAACGTGCGCAAGCTGTTCGCGGCCACACCGGCGGCGAAGAAGCGTCATTACGATGCCGGGCAATTCTCCTTCAACGTCGCCAAGGGCCGTTGCCCGAATTGCGAAGGGGAAGGTTTTGTCAGTGTCGAGTTGTTGTTCATGCCGAGCGTGTACGCACCGTGCCCGACCTGTCATGGAGCGCGCTACAACCCAGAGACCCTGTCGGTGACATGGCAAGGCTTGACCATCGCCCAAGTGCTGGGGCTGACGGTGGAGCAAGCGGTGGACGTGTTCGCCGAACAACCGAGCGTACTGCGCCCGTTGCTGGTGCTGCGGGATATCGGCCTGGGCTACCTGCGCCTGGGCCAACCGGCCACTGAGCTGTCGGGCGGTGAAGCGCAGCGCATCAAACTGGCGACTGAGCTGCAACGTAATGCGCGGGGCGCGACCTTGTATGTGTTGGATGAGCCGACCACCGGGCTGCATCCACGGGATGTGGACCGTTTGCTCAGCCAGTTGAATCACTTGGTGGACGCGGGGCATACGGTGGTTGTGGTGGAGCATGAGATGCGCGTGGTGGCGCAGAGTGATTGGGTAATTGATATCGGGCCGGGGGCGGGGGATTTGGGGGGTAAGGTGGTTGTCAGTGGTACGCCGCAGAAAGTTGCGAAAAGCAAGGTGAGCCGGACTGCGCCGTTCCTGGCCCGAGAGCTGATTTAACTGGCAATTTCGATCACATGTGGGGGGGTATTTGTGTTGGTGTACATATCCGTTGTTTAGGTAACGGCGGCCTATGGTTCCGCTCTTACAGCGGGTCACTTTTGGAAAGGCCCAAAAGTAACCAAAAGGCCTTCGCCCCAACACTCGGTGCCTCGCCTAGGCTCGGCATGCCCTCACTCCGGCTTGAATCCGTGGGCCGCCGCGATGGGCCATCCTTGGCCCAGCGCGGCTAACCCGGCGTCCTGCCGGGTTACCCACGGATTCAAGCCTGCGTTCGGCCAGCGTGTTTGACGG